>Ga0082335_1000606_pt1 | contig 87411 bp, 55 predicted proteins | sample Subgrocontami58m_FD_72375 | JGI IMG/M metagenome (GOLD analysis project Ga0082335, IMG submission 72375) | Subsurface groundwater microbial communities from S. Glens Falls, New York, USA - GMW37 contaminated, 5.8 m (SPADES assembly) (version 2) ...
GCTCAACCCGGCGACATAGTTACGGTGCATGCCGGCGCTTACCGGGTATGGGTCAGACCGATTCGCAGCGGAGCCATCGAGCGGCAGCGCATCGTCTATCGCACCGCCCCTCACGAGAAAGTGGTTATCAAAGGCTCAGAGCAAATCACTGGTTGGACAGCAGCCGGCGGCGGCGTCTGGAAAGTGGAGCTGCCCAATTCATTCTTCGGCGAGTACAACCCGTATGCGTTAAACGTCTCGGGCGGGTGGCTTAACTACGGCCAGTGGCACCATCGCGGCGACGTTTATCTGGACGAAGAAGCCTTCGTCGAGCATCGCACCGTGGAAGAAGTGCGCCAGCGTCCGCGAACCTGGTGTTGCGCCGTCGAGGGCAACACGACGATGATCTCGGCCAACTTCGGCGCTGCCAATCCCAACAAGCGCCTCGCGGAAATCAACGTGCGGGAAACCCTGTTCATGCCGGAAATCAGTGGCTTGTCCTATATCACGATTGACGGTTTCCATTTTCTTCACGCCGCGGCTAACTGGGCGCCGCCTGGCGTTCCACTGCAGACTGGAGCGGTCGGGACGCGTCTCGGCAAACGCTGGATCATCCAGAATTGCACAATCGTCAATGCCCGTTGCGTCGGTATTATTCTGGGCCAGGCCCCTGGGATAAATTACGACGACATCGACGCGTTCGGTGATCACATTGTCCGCAACAATGTGATCCGGCGTTGCGGCGAAGCCGGAATCGCAGGCCAGAAGGGCGCCACCCGCTCACTCATCACGGGGAATCTCATCGAGGAGACTAACTACCGCCGCGAATTCGGCGGATGGGAAACGGCCGCCATCAAATTCCACAACAGCGTTGACACAGTCATTAGCAACAATTTTATCCGCGGCGTATTTCGCCAGGAGCAAGGAGCATTCGGCATCTGGATGGATTTCGGCAACCAAGGCACCCGGATCACCGGCAACTTCATCTGCGACACTGAAGCCGAAGCTGTTTTCCTGGAGATGGACCACGGGCCGATGCTGATCGACAACAACGTTCTCATCGGTGGCGGCGTCAAGGCCAACTCTGAGAACATGGTATTCGCGCATAACTTGTTCGTCGATTGTCCGTACCGCGATCAACCGGACACGCAACGCCAGTCGCAGTTCTATACGCCGCACACGACGCGCGTGGCAGGTCGCAAGCCCGGGCTGCCCGCCAACAATCGATGGCACAATAATGTTTTCATTGGGGACGGCTTGAATAATGTGAAGGCCGCGCCTGGTTATCGATCTGGTTTCAACGTGTTCCTCCAGGGCGCCCGTCCCAGCGCTTTCGGCGACGCTAATAGCGTTGCGGACGCATTTTCAATTAAGCTTCGACGCGACGATTCCAGTTTGGGCATCACACTCACGTTCCAGATGAACGATGTGCCGTTCAAAATCAAGGCACCCATGGTGACTGCCGAGCTGGTCGGAGTGTTTTCCCCTGTCGGTCAGAGGTTAGAGGACCGCGACGGCCGTCCGATCACAGTGGACACGGATATATTGGGACGCCGGTCTGATCGCCATTTGCCTGGCCCGTTGGCGACGCTGCAGCGCGGCGAGAACCAACTCAGTTGGCGCTCCGAAGTGCCCGTTCGAGCGGACAAGTGAGCCCGAACCTTGCGAACCGCGTCGCTTCCCTCGCCACTCAAACTGAGGTAGGCTCATCCACAACCTATGAAAAGCACGCTACTCGCTATCGCCGCTGCTGTCGGTCTTGTCAGCGGCGGGACACCCGCCCAGGAAAATAAATCGTTGGAGCCGGGCGCAAAACCGGCGGAGGGCTCGAGCGGATTGAAGCCGCAACCCAGCAGGGAAGAATTGGAGGCTAAGTTCAAGGCAACTCTCACAAAAGCGGTAATGACCGGCCGCTGGTGCTCGATCAAAGACGGCGCTCTCGGGCCTCAGAAAGAAGATAAATACACCATAACCAGTGTCGCTAAGGTGAAAGGAGACACTTGGGTCATTTACGCCCGGATTCAATACAACGCCGTGGACGTGGTTGCGCCAATCCCCGTCCAGGTTAAATGGGCGGGCGACACACCCGTGCTCATCGTGGACAAAATTCCGATTCCAGGCAGCGGCGTCTACTCGGCACGGGTCTTAATTTACGATCACACATACGCGGGCACATGGTCTGGCGGCGATCATGGAGGTCTGCTCAGCGGCATTATCATCAATGAGGGAACGGGCAAAGTTTCAGACTCGAAATAAATCTTTGCTAATGACACGACGATCGCCTCGGCCGTGCTGTTTTTTATTTTTCCGAAGAAGTCACTTTGCGCAGTCCAGCACGCCAGGCCAAGACGGAGTTCAAGGAAAACGAAGCAGTAAAAGAAAATGGCATCCTTGCCGTGTTTCCAACTACGGGTTGGAAATCTTCGCCATTGACGGCAAGGATGCCTGCGCTACTTATCTGCCCGCGAAGCGCCTCCTGTCTTAGCAAAACGGCCCATTTTGGCGCTTGACCAAAATCAAAGGAATCGTTGACTTGCTACTTTTTGAAGAAGCTCGATTGTGGTTGAACGGAATATCGATCAAGAAACGGGAGCAGTTTGGCAACAAGCGCGAAGTGCAATAGAGCAATTCCGGCGAGAGATAACGCCGCTCGGAAGACTGAACATTTTGACGATTAGGCAGGACAATTTATGCTAAGCCATCACGCCTCGAAAATCTTTCCGTCGGCTATCGACCGCCCTTGAGCTTTCCCATGTCACCCTCCATCACAGCCCTCCCCAAGGCCCGCCAGTCCGAGTCCGTTCCGAATGCGGAAGCGGGGCGGACACATCAGCACCGGTTTCTGCAGGCGTGCAAGTGTCAACCGGTCGATCGGACGCCAGTTTGGTTCATGCGCCAGGCCGGTCGTGCTTTGCCAGAATATCGGGCGCTGAAGGAAAAGCACTCGTTCCTCGAGTTGATCCATACGCCTGAGTTGGCGGCCGAGGTGACGCTGCAACCTGTTCGGCGTTTCCATTTCGACGCGGCGATTCTGTTTAGCGATATTCTGGTGGTTCCGGAGGCGCTCGGAGAGAAATTTGAATTTCCAGAGACGGGAGGGGTTCGGATGACTCCGTTCTCAGCAACATCCCGCGAAATCGCGTCCCTGGCTCCGGGCAAGATTGAAGAACAACTCGGTTATGTGCGGAAGAGTATTCCCCTCATCAAACAGAGCTTGGGTGGAGAGCACGCGCTGATCGGGTTTGCTGGTTCTCCCTGGACGCTGGCGAATTTCATGCTCGAAGGGGGCAGCGCCAAAGAATACACGAGAGCGAAACGCCTGTTCTTCGAGAATCGACAAGCGTTTGATCAATTGATGGAAAAACTGAGTCAGGCTGTGCTGCGCTCTCTGCTCCTTCAAATTGAGGCTGGAGTCGACGCAGTGCAGATTTTTGACAGCTTGGGCGGAGTTTCGGCAGGTAATTTATTTCATGAAACGTCCTGTCGATGGATGAAAAGAATCATTGACGAACTGCCCAAGGGAACGCCTGTGATCGTCTTTGCGAGAGGAACGAACGCCAACTGGAAGGATTTGGCCGAAACGGGAGCTCACGTGTTGAGTGTGGACTGGACTGTTCCTCTGGGACAAATCCGTCAAGAGGTCCCCGCTACCATTGGCTTGCAGGGGAACTTAGATCCATTCCTTCTGCAAACGACACCCGAGCTGGTTGCGGAAGAGACTCGGCGAATTTTGGAGGAGATGCGTGGCCGACCCGGGCATATTTTTAATTTAGGCCATGGCGTGCCAGCCACCGCAAAGCTGGAAACAATCGCGGCAGTGGTCCAGACTATCCAGAGCTTTAGATGAAAACGTTACAAGTCGATCTGGAGTTGATCCAGAAGTACAATGTGCCGGGACCGCGCTACACGTCGTATCCGCCTGCCAACCATTTTCGTGAGGCGGTTTTGGACGGAGAATTTGAAGAACGTCTCCGGGCAAACAACACTTCGCCAAAAGATCTTTCTCTCTATTTCCATCTGCCTTTTTGTCAGACCTTGTGCTGGTTTTGCGGATGCACGACCGTCATTACGACGCAGCAGGGCCAGAGCGAGGTTTACCTCCAGTATTTGATGAAGGAAGTGGATCAGATGGGCCGGCGGCTCCACCCGGAGCGCAAAGTTGTGCAGCTGCATTTCGGGGGCGGCACGCCGACCTTTTTCAGGCCTGACGAGCTGCGGCAAATTGGCGAACGCCTGCACAACCAATTTCGGTTTGGCACAGATGTGGAAGCCGGGGTGGAAATCGACCCGCGCCGGTTGAGCCTCGATCACCTGAAAGCGCTTCGAGAAATTGGATTCAACCGCGCCTCTATCGGCGTGCAGGATAATAATCCCGAGGTGCAAAAAGCGGTTCATCGGATTCAGCCGAGGGCTTTGACAGAACAAACTGTCGCCTGGATTCGGGAAACGGGGTTCGTCTCTTTGAACATCGACCTTATTTACGGATTGCCGCTTCAAACTGCCGCGTCCTTCGATCAGACGCTCGATGAGATTCTCCAACTTCAGCCAGACCGGCTCGCAATTTTCAATTACGCCCACGTGCCATGGATCAAACCGGCTCAGCGGATCTTCCGCCCGGAACTCATGCCCAGTCCGGAAGAAAAACTTCAGATCCTCAAGCGGACCATCGAAACGCTGACCAGCCAAGGTTACGTCTACATCGGGATGGACCACTTTGCGCGGATCGATGACGAATTGGCTGTGGCCCAGCGGCGCGGAACGCTGCAGCGCAACTTCCAAGGCTACAGCACCCGAGGAGGGGCGGACATCTACGCATTCGGCATGTCGTCGATCTCACAAGCCGGCGACCTGTATTGGCAGAATCACAAAGACTTGAAAGTCTACTATGGAGCCATTGACCGGGGTGAACTGCCTATCTCGAAAACATATTTTCTTACCCGAGATGATTTTATTCGCCGTGAAACCATCATGCGGCTGATGTGCGATTTGCGGCTCGATTACAGCGTTATGTCGGAAAAGCTCGAAGTTGATTTCGCCGATTATTTTTCCTCCGAGATCGCCTCTCTCCACGATCTCGAGGCGGACGGTTTGGTTTTAACCACGGCCACCGGCCTGGCTGTGACGGAGCTCGGCCGCTTGCTTGTCCGCAATATCGCGATGCGATTTGACGTTTATCTGCCGAAGCAGACGGAAAAGCGTTACTCGAAGACAATCTGAGATGAAATCCGTGGCCATCATCGGCGGCGGCATTACTGGCTTGACCGCCGCCTTTCAGCTTCGCAGAAAGGGAATTCCAGTCAAAGTCTTCGAAGCCAGCGACCGGTTGGGCGGGCCGATCCGCAGCGTTCAACAAGGAGGTTTTCTCGCTGAGTCAGGGCCGAACACAATTCTCGAAACAGCGCCGGAAGTCGGACAACTCGTCCGTGAGCTGGCCTTGGAATCTCGCCGCATCTATTCCGACCCGGCGGCGCACAATCGGTATCTGGTTCGCAACAAGAAGCTGGTCTCGGCGCCGAGCTCGCCAGCAGGCTTCTTCACCTCGCCTCTGTTTTCACTGAAAGCCAAACTCAGTCTCATAAGAGAGCCATTCGTGCCGCGGCGCCGGGACGGGCAGGAAGAAACTGTAGCGGAGTTTGTGCTTCGCCGGCTCGGTCAGGAATTTCTCGATTACGCTATCAATCCATTGGTCGCCGGAATCTATGCCGGCGATCCGAAAAAACTTTCGGTGCGATACGCTTTTGCCAAGGTGGCGGAGCTGGAAAGAGATTACGGCTCCCTGATTCTTGGCCAAATTCTGGGCGCTCGCGCCCGCCGGCGCAGAGCTGAGGTATCGAAGCAGGAAGCAAAGAAATTCTCGTTTGACGAAGGCCTGCAAGTCTTGATCGATGCGCTGTCCAAGCATTTGGGCGACGCGATTCATTTGGGCGCTGCAGTTCACCAGGCGCGAAGAGATCAGGCAGGTTGGCAGGTGACGTCGGACAAATTCGGCACACAACGCTTCTCGGCGGTGTTGTTCTCGGGAACCGCGCATCAACTTTCCAAACTGGAACTTCTCACCGAGCAGCGGGTGGATTTGACCGATTTCCAATCGATTCCTTATCCGCCCGTCGCCAGCGTGGTCTTAGGTTTTCGCCGACAGGATGTCGGCCATTCTTTGGACGGTTTTGGAGTGCTCATCCCGGAAATTGAGAATTTCCGGATTCTCGGAACGATCTTCTCCTCATCGCTGTTTCCAAATCGGGCGCCAGCTGGTCATGTGACCCTAACAAGCTACATCGGGGGCAGCCGCGCGCCGGAACTCGCGCTGCTTCCTGAGCGAGAGTTGTACGAACTGACCAGGCAAGATTTATCCGTGCTAGTCGCCGCGGTTGGTGAACCGGTATTCCGACATCACACGGTTTTTCGCAAAGCGATTCCGCAATACGAAAAAGGATTCGGACGGTTCAAAGACAAAATGAGCGGCTTAGAATTGAATCTCCCCGGTTTCTTCCTGGCTGGTCATTTCCGGGATGGTGTTTCCCTGAGCGACTGCATCGTGAGCGCATATCGCGCGGCGGATCGGATCGCCAGTTATGGTCAGACCTCGTCAAATCCGCGCGAGGCCGGCGTTGCCTCTGCAACACCCGCATGAAACGTCCCGGTATTCTCCTGGTCAATCTTGGCTCTCCTGATTCTCCGGCCGTTCCGGATGTCAGGCGCTATTTGCGCGAATTCCTGATGGATGGAAGAGTTCTCGATACGCCCTACCCTATCCGTTTCGCCGTCGTTAACTTTATGATCCTCCCGCGGCGGCCCAAACAATCGGCCGAGGCGTACGAAAAAATTTGGACGAAAGAGGGATCCCCGCTGATCGCGCTTTCTCGAAAAGTCCAGCAGCGTCTTCAGGAACGAATGGCTTATCCGGTCGAAGTGGCGATGCGTTATCAAAATCCATCGATTTCATCCGCTCTGCATCGCCTGAAGCAAGAGGGAGTCAGTCATCTTCTGTTAGTTCCGCTTTTCCCTCATTATGCGATGTCGAGTTATGAAACCGCGGTGGTCGAAGTTCGGCGATTGCTCGGAAAAATAATGCCGGACTGCGCGCTGGACGTGCTTCCTCCCTACTTCGATCATCCCGGGTTTATTTCAGCCCTCGTTGAGAACACGGCTCCATTTTTGGAGGGTGGATTCGATCATCTTCTTTTCAGCTTTCACGGAATTCCCGAACGCCATCTTAGGAAGAGCGACCCCACTGGAGCACACTGCTTAAACCGGCCGGACTGTTGCGAGACCGAGAGTCCAGCCCATGCGACCTGTTACCGGGCGCAATGTTTGAAGACGATGAGGGCTTTCGCAAAAAAAGCGACGCTGCCCGAGGGAAGATTCTCCGTTTCATTTCAATCGCGGCTTGGGCGCGATCCTTGGCTCAAGCCGTACACAGATTTCGAATTGGCGCGCCTGGCGCAGAACGGCGTCAAAAAGCTGCTCGTGATCTGTCCTGCGTTTGTCTCGGATTGCCTGGAAACCGTCGAAGAAATCGGGCTGCGCGGGCGGGAAACGTTCCTGGAGGCCGGAGGCAAAGAGTTTACGCTGATCCCTTGTATGAACGACCATCCCAGCTGGATAGAAGCCCTCGAGAAAATGAGCCAGGCGCGATTAACAGAGTTTCTACGCGGCCATCCGGCCGCTGCCTAGGATCACCGGCTCGACCAGGATTTCCTGCGCAATCTCGTGGCTCAGCGCCAATCGCGAGTTGCAAACCTGGCAGATCAAATTCGAGCGGCTCGTAATCAGGGTGACGATCTGATTCTCACACAGGCCTATTTCCCTCAACCGGCAGCTCAACTCATCCGGAGCGGTGATCTGTTTAATGCGAACCCGGGTCCCGGCACGAACGCGATCGAGTGAAGAACAATTCGGCGGGGCAGATTTCAGTTCTGGTTGGAAATGGCGTATCGACATCGGCCCGCACCTTGCCGATTTCGAGCATTCACCGCTAAAAGTATCTTGTGCAATGCCTCACCTCTTTTGTGGCCACGTTGTCCATAGAGGGTTTCCCGGAGCCTTTTGATGGCCATCAAAGCGTCGGCCCTCCGCGAGGATTAGGAGTGAGCAAATGGACAAAACCCCGGCGGCTCTCCCAAGCTTCGAAGCTTTGCCCGAAGAATCGATCGTGGGAAATTATTTCGTTGCCGCATATCCGCCGTTCTCCTGTTGGGAATCGTCTCAGACAGATCTCGTGCACGAAGTCCTCAATCGACCCGAGCCATCCCAAAGGCCGCTGGGCCTCTACGTGCACGTGCCGTTCTGCCAAAAAAAGTGCGACTACTGTTATTACCTCTCATTCGTCGGCGCGCCTTCTCATGTGGTCGAAGGCTATTTGGAATCGCTGGAGATGGAACTCGAGCTTTACGCGCAGAGCCGCGGGATGCGCGGTCGCCCACTCTCGTTCGTTTATTTTGGGGGCGGAACGCCCTCGACGCTAACCCCTTCCCAGGTTCGTCTGCTCGCGGAAGGGCTTCAATACGGTTTCCCGTGGAAAACGGCGCGGGAAATTACTTTCGAATGCGCGCCGCGTTCAGTTCGGCCCGATTTCCTGGAGGCCCTCCGTTCGATTGGGGTGAACCGGCTGAGCATGGGAGTGCAAAGTTTCGATAATACGATCCTGAAGGTCAACGGGCGGATTCATTACTCGGCCGATGTTTATCGCGCGTTCGATCTGATCCAAAAAGCAAAGTTTGATTGGGTCAATTTGGATTTAATGGTCGGGTTGCTCGGCGAGACGGACGAGATTTGGGAACGCACCGTGGACGAAACAATTCGTCTGAGTCCGGACAGCGTGGCGATTTACCAAATGGAAATCCCGTTCAATACGCAGTTGTACCGGGATTGGAAGGCAAACTCACTGCCCGCCCAACCAGCCTCGTGGGAAGTGAAGCGCAAACGCTTGGACCGCGGCTTCCAGAAGCTGAGCCAAGCTGGCTACTCGATCGTCAGCGCCTACTCTGCGGTGAAGGATCCGGACCGTCATCGGTTTCAATACCAGGAATCTCTCTGGCGTGGCGGAGATTTGCTCGGGTTAGGGGTCGCTTCATTCTCGTACCTGGATGGAATCCATTTCCAGAATGCAATCACGTTGGAAACCTACACCGCTCAATTGCGTCATGGCCATTTGCCCCTCAAGCGTGCCTTCCGTTTGAGCGAGCGCGATCGGCTCGTGCGTGAACTCGTTTTGCAGTTGAAATGGGGGCAGGTCTCAGCGTCCGAATTCGAGAATAAATTCCAGACGAATATTTTGGAGGAATTCGCCGAGCCGATCCATGCTTTGGCTGCGGAAGACCTGCTGACAGCCTCGTCAGAAGGAGTGCGTCTGACAAAAAATGGACTGCTGCAAGCGGATCGGCTCCTCCCGGCCTTCTATGATGCGCCCTTCCGGAATGTTCGCTATTCTTGAAACCCGCCTGGAATCGACGGCGAGCTTCTCCGGTTGATGTGAGTCAATCCAACAATGGTCCGGCCGCCGGTATAAGTCTTTAAAGTTTCCTATCAGAAGCAAGTCTGCTCAATCGGTCATCTCAAAACACGCCTATGACAAGCTCCATCCCCGCGTCGCCAGTTAGCACCGCGGTGGGAAATTATTTTGTTGCAAATTACCCGCCATTTTCCTGCTGGACGCCCGCTCACATTCCCAACTATCTGCAGGCGCTCTCTCGAACTCCAAAGCCGGGAATGCTCGGTCTTTATATCCACATTCCCTTTTGCCGCCAGCGCTGTCACTACTGCTATTTCCGAGTTTATCCGCGTCGCACCCGGCAAGACATCGCCCTCTACATTGAATCGGTCCTCCGTGAGCTTTCGCTCTACCTGGCTTATCCGGCCCTGCAAGGCAGGAAATTTAGCTCAGTCTATTTCGGCGGCGGCTCGCCCTCCTTTCTTGAGCCGGATCAACTTCGGCGGCTCTTCGAAGCGCTCCGCGAGCAAACCCCCTGGGATGAAGTTGAAGAATGCACCGTCGAATGCGAACCGGGCACTGTCACGCTGGAGAAGCTCCAAGTGCTCAAAGAAATGGGCGTTACCCGGCTCAGCTTGGGATTCCAAACTCTGAATGACGAACTGCTGCGACAAAACGGCCGCGACAATACCGTGGCTGATTGCATTCAGGCGTTCCGCTTGGCCCGCCAGGCTGGTTTCGACGAAATCAATGTTGATCTGTTGGCCGGGTTGCCGGGAGAAACCAGCCGCAGCTGGAACCGGACAGTGGATCAAGCGCTCGAACTCATGCCAGATTGCCTGACCATGTATCAGCTCGAACTGACCTATAATTCCACGCTCTATGCCTCGATGAAAGCTGGACGCCGGCTCAGGCTGCCGACCTGGCCGGCAAAACGGCGCTGGGTTGAAGGAGCATTCCGAAAGTGCGAAGAGGCCGGCTATTTGGTTTCGAGCGGATACATGGCGGTCAGGAATCCAGCTTGGTGGCGGTTCGTTTATACGGTTGAAGATTTCTGGTATGGCAATGATTTGCTCGCCCTGGGCGAAAGCGCATTTGGCCATTTCCAAGGGGTGCATTACCAGAACGCAGACACTTTCGAAAAGTACACCACCCTGCTCAAGGAAGGAAAACTTCCCCTCCGCCGCGCCTTGCGGCTTCGTCCGGAAGAAAAGCTACGCCGGGAAGTTATTCTGCAACTCAAAACGGGCACGCTCGACGCGGGGCATTTTCGGCAAAAATACCAGATCGAACTGCTCGACCACTTTGACGCGCAGTGGCGCGAACTTCGAGAGCGGGGCTCGATCGAAATCAACGAGGGCGCCATCGTCCTGACACGAGAGGGGCTGCTGGAAGTGGATCGTTTGCTCCCTCTGTTCTACCTGCCGGAGCATGTTGGGGTTCGTTACACCTGAGCGAAAAGCCGAAATGCCAACTCTTTCTTTCCACGGATCGAGCGACAGGATTCCGGAGCAAAGCGCCGGCCTCGATAATCTTCGACTCTCAAAATTAAACCGGCTGCTCGCATTGACTTGGGAGAAAAACGCTTTTTATCGCAACAAGTGGATGGACGCAGGATTACTTCCCCGAGCCCTCACCGCCCTGGAAGAGCTCTCGGCATTCCCGCTCCTGACGCGCGCGGAGATTAGGAAGGATCAGGAGGAACACCCGCCGCTTGGCCTGAACCTGAATCAGCCTGCATCAGCCATTCACCGGATTCATCGATCATCCGGCACCTCGGGATCTCCAATCTTCTGGGGCGACACTCCCGAGAGTTGGAATTGGGTTGTCCATTGCAGCCGCGCGTTGTTCCTGTTTTCCGGAGTGCAGACGCGTGACCGGCTTTTTTTGGCGCTTCCTTTCACTGGCTCATCGGGACCCTGGATCATGCATGAAGGCGCCCGAGCATTAGGCGTGAGTAGCCTCACCTGCGGCCAGAGTGAATTGACAGATCAACTGGAATGGATCCGCCGGTTCGAACCGACCATTCTGGTTGGCAGGCCAAACCGGTTGCTGGACTTAGCCGCGGCCGCCGCAACATCGAGCAAACCTCCCCCGCCCCAGAGCGTCACCAAACTGATCCTCACGGGCCAGGCGTCCAATGCCGAACGCGCAATTTTGGAGGAAGCGTGGCGGGCGTGTTGCTGCGACCGTTACGGATTGACTGAAGCCGGTTCCGTCGCCGCATCCTGCTCGACGAATCCAAACGGGCTTCACGTTCTCGAAACTGAATTCATCATGGAGTCGATTGATCCCACGACGGGAAAACCGTCCGGACCGGGAGAAGCTGGTGAGTTGGTTGTGACGAATCTCGGGCGCATGGCGCGTCCGATCGTGCGCTATCGCACTGGCGATTCAGGCGCGCTGATCCGCGATTACTGCTGCCCATGCGGCCGTCATGGACTTTGGATTTCCGGGGGAATCCAGCGCCTCAAATAATTTCGCCCTAAACTTCCGCGAGAGATCGCGCCGGCTCCGGGCGCCTGCCTCGGGCCAGCTCGGATTTGCGGACCTCATCGCTGGCATGGTCCAACTGTTCCCCTCCAAAAAATCGAAGGATAAAAAAAACGATGCAGAGCACAGCTCCTACCGCTTTGCCGAGCCCGCTTCCGATCGCTCCGCCAATTCCGCTGAAGCCGATCAGTTCGGCGAGAACGACAGGCAACAAAATCCAATTCGCTTTTTTCATAAGGTAGTGCGGAGCAAACTGGCCCAATCCGGTCGAGTCCACTTCCCGAAAGTTGGCAGGCGTTTCGCAGCAATTGATCGGACCTTGCGCGGCGCGGGCGCAGAACGCGGCGCGCGCCCGACCCAAAGCAACCTTCCCGGTTGATATGAATCAAAGCGAATGGGCCCAGCGCTCCTAAGTTCGAGCTTGCTATGACCGATCCAAAAACTGTTGTGCTTGATGTGCGGGAAGACCTCCAACAAGGGCGCGAGCCTTTTGCTAAAATCATGCGAACGGTTGCGCAATTGGGGCCGAACGAAAAATTTCTCCTGATTGCGCCATTCGAACCACGCCCGCTCTTCGCTGTTCTCGAACAGAAAGGCTTTGCCTGCCGCTCGACCGCGACAACCGAGGGCGACTTTGAAGTTTTGTTCTGGAGGAATTCTCCGCCAGAAAACCCTCAGGAAAACTCTCAGACAATCGAAGTGGACGCTCGAGGATTAGAACCGCCGCAGCCGCTCGTCAAAATTCTTGAAGCCGTCTCCCGCCTCGCTATCGGGGCTGAACTCGTGGCCCGAACGGATCGGAATCCCATCCATTTATACGATCATTTGTCCGCCCGCGGCCTTATCGGCGAAACCAAGCCGCAAACAGACGGAAGCTTTCTCACGCGAATTCGCCGCGCTCGTTCTGAGCCCGATTTTCCGAAGAATTCGCTGTGAATAATTTTCCAGTTCTTCGTGAATAAGTTTTAACAAGCTTTTCTTGAAGTTGAGTGCTGCGGAACTAACGTCGGAGCTCATGAAAATCTCCTTGGCCACGGCTTGGTCCTCTCCCAACCCGGAAATTCGGCTGCCCGGGAAAAAAGATCAATTTCGCAAGCGTTTTCAACGTTCGGTGCGCGAGTGCATTCGTCACGGATTCTCCATGGAAGAGTCTTTCGGCGTCATCTGGAATGAAACTTTGGATGAAAATCCGCTGACGGAGACGCAGGAATTTGAGCTCTATCAAGAAATGCTCGCGTGGGCGAAGCAGTACCTTCTCACCGGGACTTTTTCGACTTCTTCGCAGGAATTATCCACCAGGAAAACTTTCTCGTTCGGGGAAACCACGAAAAGTTATTGGGTGATCGGCCGGATTTAACTCTCATGGATCCGCTCGATGTTGCTCTGCGGGAAATCACCGAGGCCAAACGACTCCTCGAACGGCTGATCATTTCCTCCGAACAGTTCGATTATATCCAGGCGCGGCAAACGCTCGGATTGCTGGATAAAAAAATCAAAACCCTTGCCAAACAGAAGGCCCTCTGGCAGACCCGAACTCCCAAGGACCGGATCATTCCCCTCCCCGAGCAACGAGAGTGATGACAGCGCCGATTGCCAGTTACGCTGCTTTCCGCTTCGATTTGCGCTCGGCTTTCTTATGAGCCGGCGCGGCTTTGCGTGTTTGTTCGAGGCTTTGCTGCAACACCGAGACTAAATCGACTACATTCGTCGGCTTGACCGAAGCCTTCTTTGACGCGGGCAGTTTCTTTTCCCCGGCAGCGATTTTCTCCTGGATGACCTCGAGCAGAGCCTGGTGGTACTCGTCCGTGTGCTTCTCGGCCTTCCATTTGTCGCTCATGCTTTCGATCAGCGTCTGCGCCATGTCCAACTCTTTTTTCCCCGCCTCAAACGTCGGCAGACTCAATCCCGCCGGATCGCCCAGTTCCTCCGCGAAATGCATCAATTCCAGGAGCAGCGCTTTTCCAACCGGCTTGACTGCGGCTAAGTGTTCGCGCGTTTTCAATACGACTTTCGCAATCCCAACTTTGTTCGTGCGGGCCAGCGCCTCCCGCAACAGCACGTAGGCCTTTTCGCCTCCTTTTTCAGGCGCCAGAAAATACGGCTGGTCGAAAAACATGGGGTCGATGTCGTCCAAATTGACGAACTCGCGGATATCCACTGTCTGCGTCGTTTTTAGGTTCACACGCTCAAAATCTTTTTCATCGAGCACGACGAATTCGTTCTTCTCGTATTCGTAGCCTTTCACGATCTCCTCCCAAGCCACCTCTTTGCCGTCCGCCTCAGCCACGCGTTTGTACCGCACTGGACTGTGGTCGCTCTTGCGCAGCAGCTTGAATCTAATTTCGTTGGCCTTCCGGACCGCCGAATACAGCCCGACAGGAATGTTGACGAGACCGAAACTGATTGCTCCTTTCCAAATCGCTCGCATAAATTCTCCCGCTCGAAATCTAGGCTGGATCAGATGAACACGCAAACCACCGGCATGAACTTTCGCGCTTTTGCCAACGGCACGAATGAAAACTTATCGCAACCGCTCGCCTGAAGTTTCCAAAGGCGCCTATTCCTTGACAAGCCGTCGGCGCAATTTTTCGATGGCACGCGCCCGATGACTGATTCGGTTTTTGACCGCCTCCCCTAGTTCCCCGAATGATTCGGTAAAGCCATTTGGAATGAATAATGGATCGTAACCGAATCCACTCTTCCCCCTCGGCGCAAAATCAATCTTGCCCTCGCACGTCCCCTCGAACAGTTCAGTGCTCAACTCAATTTCGTCAGCGGAACAAACCGGCGACGCGGTGCTCCATCCCAGCCGCACAACCGGCGCGAGCGCCAGAACACAGCGAAAACGTGCGGTCCGCTTTTCCACCGGAATTTCCCGGAGCAAACTCAGGAGTCGTGCATTGTTCTCAGAATCGGGAGAGTTCCCTGTCTCAGCGCGGCCCACCGCAGCGAAACGCGCCGAGTGCACCCCCGGCGCGCCGCCGAGCGCGTCCACTTCCAATCCCGAATCGTCCGCCAGGGCAAAAAGCTTTTCCGCCGAAAAACGGCCTGGGTCTTGCGCAACCCAGCGCGCCAGCGTGATCGCTTTCTTCGTGGCATTGCCTGCGAACGTGCCGGCATCCTCGACCACTTCCGGAGCGCCTGGAAGATCCCGCAAGCTGACACATCGGCACGCGTCCGAAAGGAGTGATTGAATCTCCTGGACCTTGTGCGCGTTCCGCGTGGCAACCAGCAATGTGATCACTGCCGGAGAATAATGCGATCTACAGCGCCTGCACGCGATAAAATCTCAGCCGGACTCCTGCCGCGGAACCGTCCGTCACCGTAAAGGTGTCGCTGTCGGGCACAATCGTTTGAATGGCGCTCCAGGTGGCGAGATCGCTCGACGCCTGGATCACGTGCGTGCGTCCCTTCTGGCTCGTCACCACGAATTGAAATGATCCATCCGGCAGCCGCTTGGCCCCGCTTAACTGCGGGGCAGACGGAGGCGCAACGGCTTGAACCGAAATATTCACCGCGGCGGACGTGGTCGTGGCTCCTTGATTGTCGGTAGCCTGCGCCGTGAGCGCATAGTTTCCCGCCGCCAAGCTGGCGCTAACGCGGAACGGGGAACTGTTGGCGCTCCCCACCGCAATGCCATTTTGGAAAAACTCCACTTTCGCGACGCTGCCATCCGCATCTGACGCGGCAGCTTCAATCGTGATCGTGTCCGTCGTTTTGAAAATCGCGCCTTCTGTGGGCGTGGTGATCGAAACGGAAGGAGGCGCATTCGCTGCCGTAACGGTGATGCTCACGCCACTGGAAACGGTCGCAGCTCCGGCATTGTCCGTCGCCCGCGCCGTCAACGTGTAAGCGCCGGCGGCGAGGTTCTGCAAAGTGAAATCGTACGGGGCGCTCGTCAGCGTGCCGACCACTGTCCTCCCTGAAATGAGCTCGACTTTCGCGATGCTGCCGTCGCTGTCAGACGCACTGACGCTGACCGGCACGGTGGCTGGAGCCGTGAAACTGGCGCCGTTCGCGGGACTCGCAATGCTGACGGTCGGAGGAACGTTCTGCGGCGCGGCTTGGACAATCACGGTCCCAACCATGCCGAACGACCGGTGCGGATTGCAGTGATATGGAATGGTGCCGGCCTGGGTAAACGTGAATGAAAAAGTGGAGACAGGAAACGGGCTCTTGAACAGCGCCGAATCGCTCTGTACATCATGGTTTCCCTGGCGACTCACCCACGTGACCGTGTCGCCCACATTGATCGTCACCGTCGAGGGAACGAATTTAAAATTGGACAATTCCACCACCACCGTGTTGGCGGTTGCGATTCGAGCGGCGGAAAACAAGACAACAAACATGAAGGATAATTTTCTCATGAGACTCCTTGGATAAAAAAAGGTTTACGGAAAAACGAAGCTGAGCAATCCCATGACACCATGCGCCGTGAAATCAGCCGCCCCGCTTAAAGTTGGTTCGTCGTAACGGTAAAACGCATACTGCAGCCGAGCAGTGATGCTCTTCTGAAAACGCCGGGTAATGCCGGCATGAGCTTCGTGTCGCCGATATTCGATCCCGAGCGGTTGCCCCGCGGCATATTGCCCCTGCGAAAAATTCGCCCACGAAAAATTGTAGCCGGCGTCCAAGTCAGTCGCGGCGTTCAGATGAAAAGCGGCCTCGGTCAAAGCCGAATAAACATCGCCTTGGTAATCCACGACCCCGGGAAAGCTCGCCCGCGCCGTGCTCGTTCTGGCTTTTTGATAGGAGAACGTTCCTGAAAAGCGCCAGCGCGTCCACGGATTCAAAGTGTTGTTCAAACTAAAAACGTGCGCGTCATAATTGCCGGCAAACACCTCGCCTCCGGGCGTGGTGATGCTCGCTGGAAACGGCGGCAGTCCGGGAATAATGACTTCAGGAACGATCACGGGATCAGTCGCGGTATGGTAATCCGACGCGACCAATCGATAGGACAACGTCGTTTTGAGCCATCGCGCGGGGCGCAGCACCAGCTTGGTCTCAACCTCCTCGCTTTCGACGCGTCGCGAACGGATGAACGCGGAATATCCCACGTTCGGCCCGCCAAAGGCCTCGTCCCGCCGATGATTGTAGCCGCTGTCGTTCTCTTTGAATTTCACTTGGGTTTCCCACGACACCGGAACCCACGGAGAAATCGCAAACCCGGTTTTGTATTCCTGCAATTGGCTCGAGGCATCCGTGTCGCGCAGGAACGCGTGATCCCCGCCCACTTGCTCTTCAAATTGGCCGATGCTCTGTTGGTCCCAGCGCGCTTCAGCAAATAATACGGTCAGCGGAATCCCCGTGTAGCGCATCCCGACTCGCTCCTCGACCGCCGCTTTGTCCAGATCCGAATCGACCAGCACGGGTTCGGGCTCAAATCCCGGCAAGCCAACCCCTTCATCCAGGCGCACATTTCCCAATCCGTGTTGGCGCATCCACTCGTTCTGAACGCCCCCATAAAAATTCAGCCCGTCCCACGGTCCAGCCAGCGCATTCAAATTAAACATGTGAACCGTCTGATCGAGCAACAAACGCTGGCTGAACCAAAACTTGTCGTCGGGAAAAATCGGGATCGTCGCGGTCGGAGTTAAAAATGTGCTCTGCCGGAAGGCGGCTTCACCATCGAGAATCGTGAACAAATATCCGCCGGAGACGTAGAGCCAATCCAGCGCCTGGCGTTCGAGGCGAACACTGTTGGCCGCTTGAAAATGGTCCTGCGCCTCCTTCACCACCACGCCCTTTTCCAGCGCATCCTTGTCCAAACTGAATTCGAGAACATCATGGCGGCGCGTTTCCAAATCGTAGAGTTCGGCCCGGAAATCGTCCTCCCAACGAAACCCATTGATCTCCTGCGAAACGTTGAGCTTCATGATGTGAACCTGCTCGTCGATTTCTTTCCAGGATGGATAAATCTTCCGCGCCGCGCCGCTCGCAGAGCTGACGCTTCCCCATTCGAGCAGCGACTTTTCCCCATCCTTGTTCTGGTATTCGTACCCAGCGACGATCCTTGGCCAGTTCGGCAAGGTCAGCCCGGCATCAAACCACGCGCGTCCGACGTCCATGTGCAAATCGCGATCCAACGAAAACACCTGCGGCGTCAAGGCCGGGTTGTGCCCTCCCAGATCGTCGGACCACAAACGATATTGCTCCGCGCCCGTCCGAATGAACCCGAGATCACGCCGCTCAATCGTCATCGCCACGCGATAGTCCTCCTGCCCGCCCAGCGCCCGGCCATCGACCGTGACGCGCGTGCGATCATCAATATTCTGTTCCAGTGAAAATCTTTCCGCCCCGCCGGACCACCCCTCGCGCATGCGGAACTGTTCGCGAAATTTTTGTTCGTTGCCGGTGACGGTTGTCCAACGCAGTTCCGGTGAAATACGAAATTCAATCGGCGGTCCCGCCAACACAGGTGTTTTCCCCCAAATCGCGCCCTGGTCAATCCACGCGCGCAACATCCCAATCTCTTCTGCAGTCAGCGGCTCGCCCTTTCCTTCCGGCGGCATTTGCATGTCCTCGACTAAGCCGGCCACGTAATGGATCAGCGGACTTTCCGCGCTTTTTCCCGGCATGATATCGACCCCGTTCTTTCCCCCTTTCAACGCCGCTGCACGGTTCGTGAGTTGAAACCCGCTCTTTGGTCGTTCCAATCCGTGGCACCGATAACAATGGTTTTCGAAAAGCGGCCGAACGTCCGCGTCGAAATCAATTTTTTTTGCGCTGAGCGGCGGCAACTTCGAGACATCCACGTCCGCCGCTGCCGCTGGCAAAAAGCCAGCCGCCCAAAACATGAACGGTCCGAGAATGACAGCCCGTTTGCGCATTTCAGTAGAGCATCAACGCGCTCATGTTCGACCCGTGAATCGCGGTGTGGCAACCGGCGCTCCAACACGTGCCCTGGGTCAAGAAAGCGGAATGAGGAACCTTGCCGATGAACAGTTCGCCCGGCGCGACGTCCCGCCCTTGGATTTGTGCGTGGCACTTCAGGCACAAGTTCGCGTCGCGTTCCACCAGCAACATGCGGTTTACCGAACCGTGCGGTTGATGGCAGACCGTGCAACCCTCCCGCATCGCTTCGTGCTCGAACACGACCGGTTTGCTTTGCTCGCGATGGCAGGTCGCGCAATTCTGATTCAGCCGCGCCATGGCCAGCCCGGTGGCCGGTTTAAAAATGTCCATGCCGTGAGGGTCGTGGCACGCCACACAATTCAGCCGTGCTTCCGGGAGCGGATGATGGTGCGGCAAATTAAATTCCGCATGAACATCCAAATGGCATTGAAAACAGCTGGAAGGATCGCGCCCTGGATTGACGATGAATTTCCCCCGGCCGCCCCCGGCTTCGACGTGCTTGCTCCCGGGACCGTGACACGATTCGCAACCACTAATCTCGGTCGCGGACGGTTTCTCTTTGAAGAAACGGGCGTGCGGGCTCATCGCAAATACCCGCGTGATGTTGGTGTGGCAATCCGCGCAGGAAAGGTTGCCGACGTAATGGGCGCCCTCGATTGCGGGTGGATTCAGGACCGCTCCTGGCAGAGTCGAGCAAGAGCTGAAACTCACGCCGCCAAGCGCCAGAGCGCAAAACAAAAGACATATTCCCGCGCGCCACTTTCGCTGGCGGCGGTCTGGAGTCGGTTCTCGCGCGGTCATGCGCGAGCCCTTTCGAAAATCTTTCCTAATCGCAAAGCCATATCAGGATCGGTTTCCTCAAGTCTTCTGCTGTAAGAGGCAACTCTCAGCTTTTTGTTCCTGACGAAATTCTCCACAAACCGCGATCAGCCCGCCGCGGACTTGTGGAATCGTTGACCGCCTCTCAACCGTCGCTGACCAACTCTGACGTTGCCCTGGGGCAGCGGTTTTAGCATCATCCCCGCTCTATGTCGAGTCCGCGAAAGCAATACCCTTTTGACCTCATCGAGGCGCGTTGGCAGCGCGCCTGGAAAGATCAGCAGGCCTTTCGCGCCTGGAATCCGGGTGAGTCCGTGCCGCAAAATCATCCGTTCGTCCAGCGGCATGGCGGCGCGCTTCCTCCCAAATTCTACATTCTCGACATGTTCCCGTATCCGTCCGGCGCGGGATTGCACGTCGGCCATCCGGAGGGTTACACGGCCACCGATATTCTGGCCCGTTACAAAAGGGCCGCGGGCTTCAATGTGCTCCACCCGATGGGCTGGGATGCATTCGGCCTTCCTGCGGAGCAATACGCCATTCAAACCGGCCAGCACCCGCGCAAGACCACCGAGACGAACATTGCCACTTTCAAACGGCAGATAAATTCCCTCGGCTTCAGTTACGATTGGTCCCGGGAAATCGACACGACCGATCCCGGTTACTTCAAATGGACGCAATGGATTTTCCTCAAGCTTTATAATTCCTGGTTTAATCCCCAGACCAACAAAGCGGAGCCGATTGAAAACCTGGCTTATCCGCCGGAAGCCAAAACGGAAGAACAGAAACGCGAGTACCGGGATTCGAAACGGCTGGCTTATGTCGCCGAAGCGCCGGTCAATTGGTGCCCAGCGCTCGGAACCGTTCTCGCCAATGAAGAAGTCATTAATGGCCGCAGCGAGCGCGGCAATTTCCCGGTCATCCGCAAGCCCATGCGCCAATGGATGCTCCGGATCACCGCGTATGCCGAACGCCTCCTCAACGATCTCGACCAGCTCGATTGGTCAGCCTCGCTCAAAGAAATGCAGCGAAATTGGATCGGCCGATCCGAAGGCGCGGAGGTCCAATTCAAAATCGAGCGGAGCGATCAGGCCATTTCCGTTTTCACCACGCGCCCAGACACGCTCTTTGGCGCGACTTACATGGTCCTGGCGCCGGAACACAAACTCGTCGACGAACTGCTCCCAGAATCCTGGCCGGCGCAAACTCCGGAGCTGTGGAAAAAAGGAACGGACCTCGATGCCACCCAAACTCCTTCGAGCGCCGTCGCGGCTTATCGCAAATTCGCCGCCGGCAAAAGCGACCTCGAACGCACCGAATTGGCGAAAGAAAAGACCGGCGTGTTCACCGGCGCTTACGCCATCAATCCGGTCAACCACGAGCGGATCCCCATCTGGATTGCCGATTACGTCCTGATTAATTACGGGACCGGCGCGATCATGGCCGTCCCGGCGCACGACACCCGCGACCTCGAGTTCGCCACGAAATTCGACCTTCCCATTCGCCAGGTCGTTCAGGCGCCCGCCGGCGAAGAATCGATCGGCTTTGTCGGTGACGGCACGTCAGTGAACTCAGATTTTCTCAACGGCCTGGCCACGCCCGAAGCGAAGCGGAAAATTACGGCTTGGCTCGGCGACCGCGGCTTGGGCGCGAAAACGATCAATTACAAACTCCGGGATTGGCTCTTCAGCCGCCAGCGCTACTGGGGAGAGCCCTTCCCAATCGTTTGGAAAAGTGACCGGCACGAAGCGTTGCCAGAATCTGAATTGCCCCTCGAGCTGCCGCCGCTAACCGATTTTAAACCGACCGGTTCGGGCGAACCGCCCCTCGCCCGCGCGCGTGAATGGTTGAGTCATCCGCATGGCGGGACGCGCGAAACCAATACCATGCCGCAGTGGGCCGGCAGTTGCTGGTACTATTTGCGGTATCTCGACCCGGGGAACCCGAATCAGTTCTGCCGGCGCGAGCTCGAATCGTACTGGATGACCGGTTCAGCGCCGTCGCTGGGCGCCACGCGCGCAGGCGGGGTCGATCTTTACGTCGGGGGCGCTGAGCACGCTGTCCTGCACCTGCTCTATTCCCGGTTTTGGCACAAGGTCCTGTTTGATCTCGGGTGCGTTTCCACTCCAGAACCATTCCACAAGCTGGTGAACCAGGGAATTATTCTGGGCGAAGACAATCAAAAGATGTCGAAGGCACGCGGCAATGTCATCAACCCGGACGAAATCGTCCGCGCTTACGGCGCTGACGCTTTTCGACTTTACGAAATGTTCATGGGGCCGCTGGAAATGATGAAGCCGTGGAGCACCAAAGGCGTCGAAGGCGTTTACCGTTTCCTCGGCCGGGTGTGGCGTTTGTTCATCGACGAGGCGAGCGAAACTGAATTCGAACAGGCCACCACAGCACAGCCGGACAAAGCCGCTGAACTGCTGGAAGCAATCCAAGTGAGCGCGGCGATTCAAGAGACGACGCCGAACGCGTCCCAGCTCAAAGCGCTGCACGCCTGCATCAAAAAAGTCACCGAAGACATGGAACACCTCCGGTTCAACACGGCTATCTCCGCTTTGATGGTGTTCGTCAACGAAGCGATCAGCTGGCCGATTAAACCAGCGGCGTTGCTGCGCGATTTTTTGATCTTGCTCCAGCCATTCGCGCCGCACGCGGCGGAGGAGTTGTTCGCGAAATTGTCCAAGCACATGAGCCCGCCCGGTTCGCTCGGGACTATGGCATATTTGCCCTGGCCTCAATTTGATCCTGCAATTCTCGTTGAGGAAACCCTCGAAATCCCCGTGCAAGTGAACGGCAAGCTGCGTGATCGGATTGTTGTGCCAGTCAACGCCACCGCCGCGGAAATTGAGCGAGCGGCGGTCACGGCCGACAAAGCGCAGCCCTTCCTGGCAGGGAAAAAGATCCAGAAAGTTGTCGTGGTGCCCAAACGGCTGGTTAATATTGTCGTGAATTGACCATGCCGAAATGCATCATCCTCGGACATTTTGAAAAGCTATTCTGCAACGAACGCCTGATGCTTCCACTCACCCGACAACAAAGGAACGTCCTGCTGGCCGTGCTGTTTCTGATGCTCACTGGATGGGCGGTCAAATCGTATCGTCTGGCGCACCCGCCCGCGCCCACCGAAGCCGAGTCCAGGCCTTGAATTTATGCAAGCGATCCATTTCGAAGAAGTCCTCGAAAAAATCACGGCCAAAGATCCGCGTTATCACCGCGACGCTTATTTGTTCGTGCGCGAGGCCCTCGATCATACCCAGAAAGAAATCTGCAAAAAACAGGAACAACAACTCCGGCACGTGAGCGGCGAGGAACTCCTCGATGGGATTCGTGATTACGCTCTCCGACAATACGGTCCGATGTCCCTCACCCTGCTTCACGAATGGGGCGTTCGGCGAACCGACGATTTTGGCGAGATCGTCTTCAACATGGTTGAAGCCGGTTTGCTCAATAAAACCGACTCCGACTCCCGCGCGGATTTCAAAGACGGTTACAATTTCGAGGAAGCTTTCCTCAAACCGTTCCGGCCGAGTTCTCCCCCCGCAACCCCGCGCGAATCCAAACCCGCGCAAAGTCCGGAGAAGCACTAGATTCCTTGAACCTCAAAAGTCATTGCATTTGAGTCAACTTTTCATTCTCAACCAAATCGGGGCCGTCTGCCTCAAGGAATCTATTAGCGAGGCGGGGGGGAGGAAACATGGCTTGGAATTCGGGTGTGATTATTTTTTTCAACTCGCCTGGTCTGAGGCCCGCCTCACTAAAACCTTGTTGAAAAATTCCATCGGCGCCAGACCGAAAATGAAATTTGATCCTGAACCCGGCGCCCGTTTGTAATCTCGCTCACCTGGATTATTCTGTTTTTTATGATGTCGGATTCACAATTCGAACCCGAAATACCAGCCCTGCCGCCCGGAACTCGGCTCAAGATGTTTGATAACGGTTTAACGTTGATCACTCGCGAGGATCACACCGCGCCGGTGGTTTCCGCCCAGGCTTGGTGCAAAGCCGGCAGCATCGATGAAGGCAAATGGCTCGGCGCTGGCCTGTCGCACATTCTCGAGCACATGCTCTTCAAAGGAACGAAAACGCGGGGCGCAGGGCGGATTGATCAGGAAGTGCAAGAGGCGGGCGGGTACATGAACGCCTACACCTCGTTCGATCGGACCGTTTATTGGATCAACGTCCCAAACACCGGGGCGCACACCGCCATCGATATCCTCTGCGATATCGTGCAAAACGCCAGTTTGCCTCCGGAAGAACTCGAAAAGGAAAAGGATGTCATTGTCCGTGAGATGGACATGAACCAGGACGACCCGGGGCGGCGTTCGAGCCGGCGCCTGTTCGAGACGGCCTACACCCAAAGCCCGTACCGTTACACCATCATTGGATATCCCGACGTGTTCAACCAGGTCCAGCGCGAGGATGTGCTGGCGTATTACCGCGAGAAATACGTTCCGAATAATATCTTTTTCGTCGTCGTCGGGGACATCGACACCGCCACGGTCGAAAGCCAAATTCTCGAAGCATTCAAGAGTTCAAAAACAAAACCGCTCCCGCCTGTCGTCCTGCCGCAGGAACAGCGGCAAGCAGCCCAACGCGAACTCATCGAAGACGCCCCGGTCGAACTCGGCCACTTGCACTTCGCCTGGCACATTCCCGACCTCCGCCACCCGGACATCGCGGCCCTCGATGTGGTGGCCACCTTGCTCGGCTCCGGCCATAGCTCGCGGCTTTACCAGGAGGTCCGCGAGAAAAAGGGCGTTGTCCATGGCGCGGACGCTTGGACGTACAATCCAGGCAATCCCGGCTTGCTCGGCGTGAGCGCCGTGGTTGATGCGGACAAGTTCGATGCCGCGCGAGAAGCGTTGCTGACCGAAATCGAGCGCATGAAACGCGACCCGGTTCCTCAGGCCGAGCTGACAAAAGCGGTCAAGCAATTCACGGCCGCAACGCTCGCCACGCGCAAAACCATGCAAGGCCAGGCGCAAGACCTCGGCTCAAACTGGATGGCCGCGACCGATCTGAACTTTTCCGAACGCTATCTCGCGCGAGTCAAAAAGGTCACACCGGAAGATCTCAAGCGCGTCGCCCGGCAATACCTCACCCCCGAGAATCGGACACTTTACGCGTTGTTGCCGAAAGGCTGGAAGCCAAAGCCCATCGCCACGCCTGAAATCCTCACGGACCATCCCGTCCAATCATTCCAGCTCGCCAACGGCTTGAGAGTCTTGCTGAAGGAGGACCATCGCCTCCCCTTCGTCCACTTGCACGCGGTCTTTCAGGGCGGCGTGCTGGCCGAGTCCCCCGACAAAAACGGGGCCTCGTTGCTCATGTCGAAACTCCTGATCAAAGGAACGAAAACTCGATCCGCCGAACAAATCGTCACCGAAATTGAATCACTCGGCGGCAGCATCGATACTTACGGGGGAAATAACAGCCTCGGGCTGAGCGCGGAAGTTTTAAGCGACGATTTCACTCCGGGAATAGAGTTGTTCGCGGATGTGCTGTTGAATCCAACGTTTCCCGAAGGAAGCCTCGAGCGCGAAAGGGCCATCCAATTGGCGGGCATCCGGGCTCAAAAAGATCAGCCCCTGCAAAGCGCGAGCCGGCTCATGCGGCGCGGGCTGTACGGCGACGCCAGCTACGGCTTGGACGTCCAAGGCACGGAGGAAACCGTCGCCCGGCTTCAGAGAACGGATCTCGAGCAGCTCTTCCACCGTTTAATCGTTCCGAACAATTCCGTCCTCGCCATCTACGGCGATGTCAATCCCGCGGCCGTCCGCGACGCTCTCGATCGTGTGCTCGGCCACTGGCCTCGAGGCGGCAGTGTGCCCGAACAAAATGGCGCCATTCACCTGCACGAGATCAAACGCGAAATCGAGCTCCGCGATAAAAAACAAGCCGTGCTCGTGATCGGCTTTCCCGGGGTCAACCTCAAACACCCGGATCGCTATGCGCTCGAGTTGCTCCAGGAAGCTCTCAGCGATCTCGGATCCCGGTTGTTCCTTCGCATCCGCGAAAAGCTTGGTCTCGCCTATTACGTCGGCGCCCAAAACTTTCTCGGATTGCAGCCGGGCTATTTTGCTTTTTATGCCGGCACCGCTCCGGAAAAAGCCGCGCAGGTTGAAACCGAACTTCTCGCCGAAGCGGAAAGCCTCCGGCGCGATGGATTGACCGAGATCGAACTGAAACGAGCGAAGGCCAAAATCATCGGCCAGAAAAAAATCTCACGGCAGGATCTCGGACATCATGCCATGACCACAGCGCTGGATGAATTGTATGGCCTCGGTTATCGCCACTCGGACGCGGAGGACATCCGGTTGGAAGCCGTGACTCTCGATCAGATCAAGGAAGTCGCCGCGAAATATTTCAATCCGAACGCCTGTGTGATCGCACGCGTGGAACCGCCGAACGGAATGGGCCCGAAACCGTGACTCCCGAACAATCAAGCGCAGCTGCGGAAGTTTTCCCCCCAATCGAGTCGTCCCATCCTTCCGCCCGTTGCGTTTGATCCGCCGCCCGGCATTCCTCAACTTTGGCTCAGGCGCTTTTGCGGCTTCTCGTAAAACCACCGATGCGCTTCGCGAAGAATGTCAGGAATGCGATCGCGAAACCGGCTCTTCTCGAGGCGCGGGGACAGTTTCGCGTCATCGACGTCAGCTGCGTTCTCCCCCGGAAACCAGTGATCCCCTTGCCCGAGCAAGTTGTAGCGCATCTTCGCCCAATCGACCAAATCCAGCCCTTTGGCATAGGTCCAAAGGCGGAGGATCTCCATGATGTTGATCTGGCCTGGAACATCGACATAATGCGGCAAGCCTTCAAACCAATGCTCCCGCCACTCCTTGCCCACGGCGGTGTCGATGGCGTTTTCCAGCCTCGCTTGGATCGGGCCCACCTGCTCCGCCATGCCGTCATAATGCGCCAGCCCACGGACGTGCTCGTCAAAATCGCTCGGCCGCGCGGCGCCGCAGCTTAAGGTGTGGACCTGTGGGCGGCTCAAACAATAAAGGTCATTGAATTGCATCGGCGTCAGTGGCGCGCAAAGCTCGACCATTTTCGGCGGCGGCGCGTATAGCTTTCCACCCTTGTCATTCGGGCTAATGATGAACACGCCCATGTCCCGCTGGTGCGCAGCTTCAACCGCAGCCCAGTTGAGATCGTTCACGAAATACCAGTGGACATTCACGTAATCGAACTGATCGCTCCGCACCGCTTCCAAAATGATGTCCGTCGTGGCATGGGTCGAAAAGCCAACGAATCGCGCCCGGCCGCTCTTTTGCAGCCGGCGCGCGGCCGCCACGCAGCCATTCTTCTTTAGAGCGAACTCGAGGTGCTGCCGGTGATTGATTCCGTGCAAGGCCAGCAAATCGACATGATCCAAGCGCAGGCGCCGCATCGATTGGTCGAACGTGCGGAGAAACTCTTCTGGATTCTCCGTCGGGGCCACTTTCGTTTGAACGAAAATTTTGTCGCGCGGAAAGGAAGGAAGAATCCGGCCAAGCTGCATTTCGGACGACCCGTAACCCCGGGCGGTTTCAATGTGATTGATCCCGAGTTCCACCGCGCGCCGAATCGTCGCTTCGAGATTCGCCTGGTTGTCAGCGGGAACCTCGTTCGGATCGACATCTTGCCACTTGAATTGGTAGCGCATTCCGCCGCAGGAAATCACGGGCATGCGCAGTTCCGTCCGGCCGAAACGTCGGTATTTCATCGCGGGAGGTATGCCACGGGACTAAGGCCGAGGCAATGCCGGAACAAAACCAGGCCCACGCCAAACCTCTCCTGATAGTCCTTCAGAAAAATTCTTAATTTAAAATCAGGCCCTCCGCCGCCTAGGAATTACGCCCGCATGTGCGTTCTTGTTTTGGATCAGTCGTCCGATGGAAAGAGGCCACGCCGGTCAGACCGAATTGTTTTAGTGTCGAGCACGGCGGAGGGTTTCCTTCTTCGGGCGCGGACAGCCGTGGTTAGCGGTTGTTCGACGGTAAACCAACGGAAAGGAGAGAGAGCCTCTATGATGACAAGAAAACGACTCGCGTTTACGGGCGCAATCACCGCCTTAAGCTTGGGCTTGGCCGGGGCCACCATCCACGGCCAGAACAGTTCGTCCACTTCCACTGACGACCAAAACACAAAAAGCACAACGCCATACGGAACCCAATCGGGCTCCCATCAACGACAGGGCGTCACCAAACTCAACAAGGCCAGCAAACTTGTCGGAATGGATGTCAAAAACCAACAAGGTGAAAGCCTCGGAAAAATCAAAGAGGTCGTGCTCGATCTCGATTCGGGGCGGATTTCATACCTGGTCCTCAGCGCCAATGACTCGTCCGGAACCGACAAGATGATCGCAGTGCCCGCTGATGTTTTCCAACACACCTCCGATCAAAATCTGACGCTCAACGTCGACAAACAGCGCCTGCAAAGCGCGACCAGTCTGAGTCAATCCAATTGGCCTGACCCCTCGAATCCAAGCTGGGGCGCCTCGGCCGATTTGTGGCAGAACATGCCCGGCCGTTCGCGCCAGGAAAGCTTCCGCAGATATTCCAACGAAGGCAACTTCGACCAGGACCGTTTCAACCAGAGCGGCCGAAGCTCGGACCAAAATCGGTTTGGGACTTCCGATCAGGACCGCTTCGGCACGACCAGCAGTCGATATTCTGACCAGGACCGCTTCGGCACATCCAGCCGCTCGTTCGATCAAGACCGCTTCAGTACGACCGGCGGACGCTACTCCGACCAGGATCGTTACGGCGCCACGAGTCGCTCCTATGACCAGGACCGGTTCAATCAAGCGGGACGTTCCTCGGAGCCCGATCGCTTCAGCCAAACGGGCAGGTCTTCCAATGATTACAGGTTCAACCAATCCAACAGCTACGATCGAGACCGCACCGGCCGTTCGTTCGATCAAGATCGCATGATGGATCGGGATCGCACTTCGGGAACAACCGATTGGGACAGGGACGCCAGCACGACGCGGCGCTACGACGATCAGGAATCCACTCGATACCGAAACGAGTATCCCTACAACCAGAACCGATACGACTACCAAGGACGCTCGGAGAGCTATTCGACTGAATATCCGCGGTCGACTTCGACCTACGAGCCCGGCCAGGGCTATCGGTTCGAATCTCGAACCTACGAAACGGCTCCGAGTTACCGTTCCGATCGTTACAGCGACGAAGATCGCAATCGCAGTTATGGCGAAGAGATGAATCGCCAATACTGGTCTGGTTCACCCGAATCTCGAGCGCGCTCCTACGACAACACCTCATCATCGTCGACTTATTCCTCGGGAGGCTACCCGAACAACGCCCGAGTGCAGGGCGAGATGAATACGGGCTACGGTTATTCTCACGACACAACCCGGTACAACGCCGGCGCGCGGACGTACGGCCGGAGCTTCGATGCGGAAGGCCGCACCATGATGCGCGGCCAAATCACCGCCATTCATCCGGAAGAACGAACCATGACCATTAGCGGTCCATCCGGAACACAGACGTTCGCCTTTTCGGAAAGGCCGATGATTCAGCTGAAAAACAACCGCAATCCAAAGTTGGTTGACCTGAAGGTTGGCTACAACGTTCGAGTCGGGTTCCACCGCGAAGCAGACGGAACCCTGGTGGCGCATTCCGTCATCCGCACGGACACCCCCGACATCAAATAATTAAGTAAAAGGCGAGTTCGTCGCACGCTAAAAACAAAAAGGCCGCGCCCACGCGCGGCCTTTTTCTTTCGATCAACCCTGTCTCTCGATCATCAACCTGAAATCATCGACAACATAACCGAAGCGCTAAAAAACCTGGACCGCGCGGCCGGTCACCGCGCTCAGGCTCCCGCCAATTCGTCCAGAACATGTCCCGTTTGTCATACGCGGCCTTTTTTTGAGTGATTGGACAAACGAAATTATTTGAGCCAAACGTCTCGAACCGAAACGCCGCCTCATTCGCAAAATACAGGGGCGCCGGATGCTCGCGCTGGCAATGTTTGCATGTGAAATAAACAGACATAAGTTCTTTCTTCGAGCGCGCTCGAAGCGGCCGCGGTTCTCGCGAGCGATTCGAGCTTGCTTTTAAATATTCCGGGTTTCTTGGGCGTAAAATTGTTTAGTCTCCACAATTCCGTCCTGGTTTCGGATCAGCACCTCAGCGCAGCGATGGGTTTTCGCCAGCCGCTTCGCCACTCTGATCGCTGACATTTTGTCGGGCGATTCAAAGTGTGGCCGTGACCGGCCATCTCTGAGCACCTTCCAAACCCCGTCCTCCGCGGGGACCACTTGAAACACGGGCCGTTCCAACATAAGCACCCTTTCGACGCACTACCCCAGGGAGCAACGCCAGTGCCAAGCGCAGATGTGCGAAAACACCTCAGTCATCTGACGTCGCACCTTTCCCCCCCAAACAAAATGCGTTACGGTCGGCCCGTGGAAAAAGCCCGCTTTAACGCCTCCGTGCGCGATCTCGTGGCGTTCGTGCTCCGGACTGGTGATCTTGGGGGCCGCGGCGCCGGCTGGAGCAGCCTTTGGCGCGCGACCGAGGGAACTCGGGGACATCAGCAGATCCAACGCAGCCGGCCGAACGGCTACGAGAAAGAACTTTCCATCTCGCACCGGATCGAGACGGCCGAGCTGGCGCTGGAGATCTCCGGCAGGATCGACGGTTTTTGGACAGCCGCGGGAGCGCCCTGGATCGAAGAAATTAAAACCACCTTCGGCCCGCCCCAACCCGGCGGCGACATGCTCCATTGGGCGCAAGGGAAATTTTATGCGGCCATGCACGCGGCACAAAACCAATGCCAGGAAGTCGGCCTTCAGCTCACCTATCTTCAGCTCGACAGTCAGGAAGTGGTGGAACTGCGGCGAACTTTTTCACGCGACGAACTGCTGAGCTTTTTTCAGAAAGTCACCGCCGAATACATTCTCTGGTTGACCGAACTGCAGCGGTGGCGCCAAGCCCGCGACGCTTCCATCGCCAAACTTTCCTTTCCCTTCTCGAGTTACCGCCCAGGCCAGCGCCAATTCGCCGTCGCTGTCTACCGCGCGATCTCACACCACAAAAAGCTTTTCGCGGAAGCTCCAACCGGAATCGGCAAAACGATGGCGGCCCTGTTCCCCACCATCAAGGCTCTCGGGGAGGGCAAGGTTCAGAAATTCTTTTATCTGACCGCGAAAGGTTCAGGCCAAACCATCGCGGAAAAGGCCCTGCGTTCCCTCAGGGAGGCGGGCCTCAAATTGCGCGCTCTGACTTTGACCGCGCGTGAAAAAGTTTGCCGCCAAAGCGAAATCGGTTGCGACATCTCGACCTGCCCGCTCGCTCTCGGTTACTACGACCGCGTCAAGCCCGCGCTCCGCGATTTGCTCGGGTTGGAAGAAATCAACCGCCCAGCCGTCGAAGCCGTCGCCGCTCGCCACCAAGTTTGTCCCTTCGCCCTCGCCCAGGACGCCACCTCTTGGTCGGATGCCGTGATTTGCGATTACAATTACGCGTTCGATCCCGGCGCTTGCCTGCGCGACTATTTCTCGGACGCATCCGGCGATGTCTTCCTCGTGGACGAAGCGCACAATCTTCTCGATCGCGCTCGTCAAATGTTCTCGGCTGAGCTGAGCGAATCCGAACTGCGCGTCACTGCCGCTGCATTAATGGACTGCGCGCCGGAGTGCGCGAAAGCCATTCAAACGATTTCCCGAAAGTTCGCGAAGTGGCGGCGCGCCCTTGCTCCAACATGGGCGGCCAACGAAAGCGCCGTGGCGCTGTTGCCCGAGGAGCCACATGCGTTGGTCCCGGCGCTGAAAAAATTTTTACGGCGGGCTGATGTCTGGCTTGCCCAGAACCACATGCCTGCCCTGCGGCCAATCATGGCCGAAGGTTATTTCCAGGCCGCCGCATTTCTGCGCGTCCTCCAATCCTTCGATCACCGCTACGCTGCCGTTTTGGAACGTGACGGGAAACACGCCCGGCTTCATCTCTTTTGTGTCGATCCCTCCGCGCAACTCCGTCACGCCTGGCAACGCGCCTCGGCCGCCCTGCTCTTCTCCGGAACTTTGACGCCCGTTGAATTTTTTCGTGAAGCCCTCGGCGGGGAATCCCGTGACGACCTGCTGAGGATCCCCTCCCCATTCCCCGCTTCCAATCTCGCTGTCCTCCTGGCGAGCGGAATCTCAACTGAATTCAAAGAGCGCGATCAGTCGATCAACGCGGTGGCCGAAGCGGTCGGGGCAGTCGTCCAAGCGAAAACTGGCCATTATCTCGTTTTCTTTCCTTCCTTCGCCTACCTCGAGCGTGTCGCCGCCCATTTCCAAAAATTGTTTCCGACTGTTCCGCTGCTCGCGCAACGATCGCGCATGGACGACGCCGCGCGCGCGGAGTTCCTGGACGCTTTTGAACGGAGCGGATCTCGAGTCGGGTTCGCGGTGATGGGCGGAATTTTTGGCGAGGGCATCGAGTTCAGAAATGAAAAGCTGGCCGGATCAATCATCGTCGGCGTTGGTTTGCCTCAGCTCTGCTGGCAACGGGATTTGATCAGAGCTTACTTCGAGCAACAGGCCCAAGCCACGCTCGACGAGGCAAGCGTCCGCCCAGCGGGGTTTGATTGCGCTTATTTATTTCCAGGAATGAATCGTGTTTTGCAAGCAGCTGGACGCGTGATCCGCTCTGAAAAAGACCGCGGGATCGTCCTGTTGGTGGATCGACGGTTCGGCGAAACGCGTTATCTCCGGCTTTTTCCGCCCCATTGGTCCGTCCGTCCGGGAATGAATCGGCCGGACCAAATCGCATCCGCAGCGCGGGAATTCTGGGATTCGGAAACGGCGGCGCCGGCAGAAAAACTTGGCCTTTCCAATGAGACAACTTAAAAACGTTGCATGGCAAAACCAACCCTCGAGCCGGTTCCTCCCGAAAAGCTGGTTCAACTCGCGTTGGACGTGATCCGCGAGGCGCGCTTCGCGCAACTCGCCACGATCGACGGCGACCAACCGCGGCTTCGACCCGTTTCCCCTGTGCGCACCGAACGGTTCACGATCTATGTCGCAAATCTCCGTGGCTATCACAAGACCGGCGAAATCGCCGCAAACCCAAAAGTCGAGCTTTGCTACCTGACCGATCGGCATGACCAAGTTCGAATCACGGGTGTCGCGAAAATTCTCGATGACCGCGCTTTGCTGGAGGAAATCTGGAATCAAAACCCGCTCCTGCGCCAGTATCTCGGCTCGCTCGATAACCCTGCGCTCATTGTCTACCGGATTGTTCCATCACGCGTCCGCTACATGAAGGAGTGGGCGCTGGATTATTATGAAGTGCCGGTCCCCTCAGTTTGACGCCAGCCGCCTTCCGAGTTCCTCTATTGGGACAAATCCACTAGCCTTTTTTCCGGGGGAAACCTGATTCACAATAGGCATCCGCAGGCACATTGTATCTGCCGGGAAAAACGCGGAGGGAAACAAGGGACCGCGTGGGGTTTCCATCGGGCTCCCGGACCGGGTTCGGGAGCCCGAAATTGAATTCAGAAACTTGGCGCCGGCCCTCGCGGCGAAAGGAGGAAGTCATGAATACCAGCCGAACGCGGGAAAAAATCGAAGACAGCTTGGAAGCAATCACCGACCAAATCGCCGAAGGGATCCGGAAGGGAAAATATTCGCTGCAGGAATTCCAATCCACGTTGGTCGACAAAACCAAATCCGCGGCGCGCACCGCGGACGATTATGTCCATGAAAATTCCTGGAAGAGCATCGCCGTCGTGGCGCTGGTTGGAGTGGTGATTGGGTTGGCGGTGGGCCGGCGCGACTGAGCAAGCCATTCGCCGACTCGCGGCAGCCCGTGTGCGGCTACTCGTCTGTTTAACCGATCGAAAACGAGCGGCCCATCGAGCCCATGAAATTTCAATTCCGGCCAGGCCTCCTCGCGTTCGCCTTTTGTGTTTTTCTCCTGACCGCCGGCTGTATTAATCAGCAAATATCCGTTCCAAGCGGAACCGCCGCCGAACAGCTTCTGCTCAGCACCGCCGCCGACCGTGCCCTCGAACGACTCGACCTTTCCTCGCTTCGCGGCCGGAAGATTTTTCTTGATGCCAGGTATTTCGAACCCTCGCAGCCCGAATACGTCCTTGGAAGCTTGCGCGATTTGCTCAGTTCCAGAGGCGCTTTGTTGATGGCCGACACCAATCGCGCAGATATGATCGTTGAAGCCCGCACCGCCGCGCTCGGGATTGACAGCTCGAAAAATTTCATTGGTCTGCCCAGCGTGCCTGTTCCGTTGCTCCTCCCGGCCGGCATGCAAACTCCCGAGCTGGCCATCTTCAAAGCCGAACGAGCAAACTCCATTGCCAAAATCGCCCTGTTCGCCTACGACAAAACCTCGCGCGAGCACCTTTTCTCCTCCGGCGGCAAAGTAGGCCGCGCCAAGCTCAACGATTACCGCTTCCTGGGCATCATTAAAATCCGGCGCACCGACATTCCCGAAGAAAAATCCGGCGCCCGAAAACGGGAAGAACGCAGCCAGCCGGCTCCTCGCTAATTTCGTCCACCGCCGCACCGTCGCACCGTCCACCGTCCGAGCCAAAAATTCGAAACTCGAATTTCGAAATTCGAAACAATTTCAAAACTCAAAACCAGCAACCACCAAAACAAAGACCGCAAGCACACAAGCTCCTTCATTTTGATCATTTGAATTTGGTGATTCGGATTTGTTTCGTATTTCGTGCTTCGAACTTCGAATTTTCTCCGTCGCACCGTCGCACCGCCGCACCGGTACTTGACCGAGATCGCAACCGCGTTTATAGGTTTACTCCTCAAAACGGTGGAATCTTGGACGCCAATGTAGCTCAGTGGTAGAGCAACGGTTTCGTAAACCGTCGGTCGCCGGTTCAATCCCGGCCATTGGCTCCATGTTTCTTTCAATCACTCGTCCAGCCCTCGGCTAAGTAAAGTCCCGGCCCGCTGCGGGAAGCTCCAGCCAGAAGCGGCTGCCCTTCCCCGGTTCGGATTCCAACCCCACTCTGCCACCCATGCGCTCCGTGCCTTTGCGCACGATGGAAAGGCCAATCCCGGTGCCAGGATAACGCGCCCCTTGCAGCCGCTCAAAGACTCGAAAGACCTTTTCGTGAAATCGCGCGGGGATCCCTATTCCATTGTCCTCGACCCAAAGCCGAACCTCTCTCCCGCGGTCCTCAGCCGAAAAGCGGATGGCCGGCTGCACGCCAGGAGCGATGAACTTCAGCGAATTGCTCAACAGGTTGGCCAAGCATTGCGCCAGGGTCGCCTCGTGCGCGTGGACCCTCGGCAGCGGGCTGACCGTCTCGACATGAGCCCGGGTTTGCTCGATCTGTGTGGCGCACTGGAAAAGCGCTGCTTCCCAGGCTTCTTGGACTTCAACCGGCCCGAGTTCCATTTCGACGCGTGCGGCGCGGCCAAAGGCGAGCAGGTCCAGCAGCAGCTTGTCCATGAATTCGGAGGAAGCTTGAATGCGTTTGAGCATCTGTTGAGCGGACTCTTCGAGAGTGGCGGCGTGATCGTCCAACAACATTTGTGAGTAGCCCAGCATCGAGCGCAATGGCGCCCGCAAGTCATGCGCGATGGAATAGACGAAAGCCTCCAATTGCTCGTTGGTGGCCCGCAATTCAGCGGTGCGCGCCGCCACCAACCGCTCGAGTTCGGCTTCAAAATTCTTGCGCTCGGTGATGTCCGTGTTGGTGCCGAACCAGCGGATAATCCTGCCATGCGCGTCTCGAATCGGAAAAGCCCGCGAGAGAAACCATCGATACTCGCCCGTTTTGCTGCGCAGCGGGAAGGTGTCCTCCCACGGCTCACCGCTGGCGAGCGATCTTTTGAAGCTCTCCGTCACGCGCTCGACGTGTTCCGGGTGGTGCATTTTTTGCCAGTTCCATCCCTGCATTTCTTCGAGCGTCGTGCCGGTGTAGTCGAACCAACGCCGGTTATACCAGAAAAGCCAGCCTTGCTCGTCGGCCATCCAGGCCAACTGGGGAATGTTTTCGGCCAGGGTGCGAAAGCGCTCTTCGCTTTCACGCAAGGCGGCCTCCGCCTGTTTGCGCCCGGAGATGTCGCGAGCGATCTTCGAAGCGCCAACCACTCGGCCTTGGTCATCCCGGATGGGTGAAACTGTCAGCGAAACGTCAAACAGGCTGCCGTTTTTGCGGCGCCGGACGGTTTCATAATGGTCGACCGACTCTCCGCGGCGGATGCGCTGCTGGATGGTGATTTCTTCATCCAATCGCTCGGGCGGAAACAGCATCGTGACCGGCTGGCCCACTGCTTCCTGGGCGGTGTAGCCGTAGAGCCGTTGTGCGGCGGCATTCCAACTTGTAATCACCCCGTTGAGGTCCTTGCCGATGATGGCGTCATTCGAAGATTCGATGATGGCGGCGAGCCGGGAGCGCACCAATTCCGCCTCTTTGCGCTCCGTGATGTCTTGCATCACGGCCGTCGCGCCCAGAACCTTTCCGTTGCTGTCGAGCAGTGGCGCAGCGGAGCATAGCGCCACCGCGATGCTTCCATCCTCGCGCTTGATGAGGATCTCCACCGGGCCAACGGGCTTTGTCTCGCGCAACACCGTTGGCAGGGGCAACTCCTCCGGGGGCATGGGCGTCCCATCGACGCGGCGAAGTTCGTATCCTTGGCGCGGCCCGTAAGCCGTGCCGTTGACAATGCCGCCCACCAGCTTGTGCGCAACGCCATTCACAATGAGGAAGGCGCCCGCTGCATCCACGACCACAATGCCGGTCGGCGCAGTATCGACGATGGAGCGCAGGGTGTCGCGCGTGCGCCGTAATTCATCGAGCAGATCGCGCACCTGGTACTGGCGGCGGCGGGATTGCAGGGCCACCTGCACCGAGCGCAGCAGCGTGGCGCTGCTCATCGGCCGTTCCAACAGCGTGACGCTGCCGGCCGCCAACGCTGCCACATCGAGCAGCTTGCGGGCCTGCGATTCACCGCCGCTGGTCAGGATGATGAGCGGCAGTTCCGACCACGCCGGCTGCGCCTTGAGCGCGTCGAACAGCTTGGAAACTTCCCCCAACTCCAGGACCTCTTCGGTCAGCAACAACGTCCCGGCCCCTTGCAGGACGCGCTCACAAGCTTCCGTTGCCCCGTGGCAAGCCTCCGTCTGGAACCCTTGCCCTTCGAGCAGCTCCGTGATGGCAGCCGCGTCCCGACCGATGGGCGCGATGACGACGATCCGCTCAGCTATATTACTTCCGGGCATCAGAAGCGGTCATGATCTGTTGTGCGGGGCCCTGGAATAAAGGAACTCCAGCCAGAACACCGTGAAAATCCTTGAGCGGCTGGCCGATGCGAATGCCTTTGCCAGAGTCCAACCTGAATTCGCGAACGGTTTTCTCGTGCTGGCCGCTGCGCTTTTTGATCACGGCCAGCGCCTGCTTGACCTCTCCCCCCGCTTCAAAGTACCGCAGCGTCAACACCGTGTCGGCAAGGTAGCTCAAATCCACCGGCGACTCGGTGGCCGCGACCAACCCGTGTTGGGCCAAAATAAGGATGCTGATGACCCCGTTCTGGTTGAGAAATGAATTAAGCTCGTGCAGTTGCGTGTTCAGATATTTTTCACCGGGCATCGCGTTGAGATAGCCGTTCAGGCTGTCAATCACCACCAATTTGGCGCCCGCTTCAACCCCGCGCCGAACGCGCACGGCGAATTCCCCCGGCGAGAGCTCAGCGGGGTCAACCTGTTGCGCGATGATAACCCCGCTCTGGAGGTGTCTCTCAAAATCCAATCCCAGCCCCTTGGCGCGCGCCAGCATGATGTCACGCGTTTCATCAAACGTGAATAACAGGCTAGGTTCGCCCCGCGCCGCCATCTGCACCGCGTACTGCAAGGCCAGCGTGGATTTGCCCGTGCCCGCCGGACCCAGGATCAGTGTGGTGGTCCCCCGGTCCAAACCGCCGCCGAGCAACGCGTCGAACTCCTCGATGCCGCTCGAAACGGACTCGCGCAGGAAGGCCACGTGGTGGTCCGACGCGACCAGCCGCGGAAAAATCCGCAAGCCGCCGGTAGCGATGCTGTAATCATGATAGCCTTCGTGGAATTTCACGCCGCGCAGCTTGAGCATGCGCAAACGCCGGCGCGCCGTGCCGTACTCGGACGCGACTTGTTCCATTTCGAGAACGCCGTGCGCGAGGCTCAGAATGTGAGAGTCCACCCCGATGGCCGGATTGTCCATTTTGTCGTCGAGCAACAGCACCGTGCTGCCTAACTTTGAAAACTGTTGTTTGAGATCCAGGAGTTGGCGGCGGTACCGCAATGGGGTTTCCGCCAGCAGGCGCAACTCAGAGAGGGAATCGAACACGACCCGCGCGGGGCGGGTTTTTTCCAATTCGTCCTGCAACAGCCGGCTGACTTTGGTCAACTCCACTTCTGAAGGATGGAAAACGGTCGTTTGCGCCCCGGGCCGCAGCAGCGATTCAATAGCCGAGAGTTCCAGCAGCGGAATACCCTCCAGCGACCAGCCGTGCGAGTGGGCGACTTTTAGCAATTCCTTTTTCGTCTCCGACAGCGTGATATACAAACCCTTCTCGCCCCGGCGCAAACCTTCGAACAGGAATTGCAGCGCGAGAGTGGTCTTGCCCGAACCGGGATCGCCCTGCACGAGGTAAAAAAAGTCGCGCGGCAGACCGCCATTGAGAATTTGGTCGAGGCCTTCAACGCCGCTCGGGCAGCGCGGGTCCGGTTCGGCGGGAGCCTGGTTCATTTTTGATTCCTTTGCTCGGCGAGAGTGTTCTTACCTACCCCAAGGCGGCTCCTTTAGCCACGAGTGACTAGAACCTGCGTTGCACTTCGGCCTTTTCGCACGGGTATCGAGGCAGACAGACGAACTGATGCCACTGATTAAGCGCGGAGGCGAACGCGGTTAGGTCGCTCACGCGGCTTGGCTTGAGCACGTAGCTGTTCGCGCCCAAATCGTAGGCGCGCTGCACGTCCGCCTCCCGGCTTGAAGCCGTCAGCACGTGAATGAGCAGCCGGCTGTACCTTGGCTCGCGCCGCACCTGTTCCAGCACCTCAAATCCATTCATTCGCGGCATGTTCAAATCCAGCAATAAAACCTCCGGAAAGGGATGTTGTTCGCGGTCGGCGTAAGCATTCTCGCCGTTCAGGTATTCCATCGCTTCCATCCCGTCACACACCACCTCCAGCCGATGGGCCACCCCCGCTTTTTGGAAAGCGTGCTGCAAAAGCAAGACATCGTCCGGAGTGTCCTCAGCGAGGAGTATGATTAAGACCCCATGCTTTACCTGTTTCAGAATGAAGACTATACTCGCCCCCACACCGGTCCGCAACGACTTAGCTGGAAATCCAGGAAATGCTCCTTTTGCCACGAGCCGTTCGCCTTCATCTTTAGGCTTTCTTCGGCTCGAGGTTTCTGAGGGGGGTGGATTGCAAGCTGAAGGCTGTTCCGAAAAAACTTTGCTGAACTGGTCTGGCGGTGTCGCGCGTCAGCGAATTGTTCAATGGTCGCGAGCCGCGGAGAGCGGTCGCCGGTTTGTCAAGTTAACCGAGAAGGTCGTTTCCCCAGTCGCGCTGCGGCTCGAAAGCGTGAAACCATTTCCGGTGTTCCGGTACCGCAACGGTTCGCCCTGGTAAGGATCAACCGGAATAGACTCGAGACAACTGGGCGTTAATTCGGCCAGGCTCTGCGGATATCGATCGCCATGCGCGGCGCGGAACTGTTCGAGAGCGAGAGCGGTGCAACCCAAGCGTAACTGCGCGAGACATTGCGCTTCGAGTCCAGTGCGTCTGCCGAGGCTCGGCAACAGAAGGTCCAGCACGAACAAGCCTTTGCCCTCCGCCTGTCCGGCGAGCTCACCACCTAGCAGGTCGGCTTTCAGACGGTGTGGAAAAGGGGCCGACCGTGCCGTGACGAGCTGCTGAAAGGCCGATTCGAAAAATATCCGTTCGGCGGTCAGTGGCTCGCCCGCTTGCAAGCGAGCGGTGATTTTTCGGCGGAGTTCCGCGGACATTTTCAAATCCGGGGCGCCCAGCGCGCGCAGGAGTTGTGGCGGATCAGCCAGCGCCGCGAGAGACATCGCGCGCTCGCCGGCCAAGGCGTGGCGGAAGAATTCGCCCCGGGCCTCCGCCGCCTCCATTTTCGCGAGCAGCCTGAACAGGTCGCTGGCCGATCGTGGCGAAAGCGCAACACGATTGAGGGTCTGTTCCAAAGCGTCGAGCGCGCACCGGTTAATGCGCCGGCGCAGCAGTTGCGCGAACGTCGAGGGAACGTGCGCAAGCGAGTTTGCCAGGGAAAACGCGTTGAACAGATCGTGCGCCGCCGCATCGGGTTGATTCGAGTCGGCGTGGCAAAGCGCCGCCAACGCGAGGAGAAAAGTGGCTTTCTCGAGCTTGTCGATGGGTCGATAAACAAGATCGTACCCTTGGGCGAGGTCGAGCGGATAACGGCACTGAGAGCATTTCGAGCCTTGCTCGAGCAACTGCAGGGCCTTGCGGTTTGAAGTGAGCAAGCCAGCGAGCGCAGATTTCATCGCGACCGGCACGGGTGCGTCGATCGCTGGAATCTGACCGTTGCCAAACAGCGGGAGAAGGCCAGCGCCGTGCGGACTCAGTTCGAGCGCATGGAAGCCCTTCACGTAAAAGGTGGCGGCGTTGGGCGCTCCGGACGGTATGGCGTACCAGGCGTTGAGTTCGGCCAACGTGGCCGGGATGGCGCCGTCCTGTCCGTTGAAGTGGATCACCTGCTTCCGGCCGGAACTCCGCGCCGAGAGCACTCCTGCCAGAACGAGAAGCGCGGCCGCCGCGAGGCCGATCTTGCGCCATGTTCTTTTGACTCGCGCGGGAAATCGTTTGGGCGTTTGTCGCAAATGGATTTTATCAAGCATGACCATTGAACTCCTACCGGATCACCGTGGGCCAAATTTGGCGACCAGCCAGCGCAGCGCCGCCTCCTCGCCGAAAGTGGCTGAGCGGTTGTGATAGCTGATCCAATCCTGATCCGAGAGCGCTTTCCAGAGGGGCTCGCTGTGCTGAGTCAGATCCCTGAAAGCGGCTCGCTGTCGAGCAAGTTGATTTATTCTATCCTGCACCGTTTCATTGGCGTCCGGGTAAGCGCTCGCCGGGTCCATCGCTCGAAGGGCTGCGCTCTCGACGCCGATGCCAACCAACCTCGCGATCAGAGTTTCTCCCGGTGAAGGTTCGCTGTAGCGCCGGCCAAGATTTACAGCCATCTCCAAGGCAGCGCGGCTGGAGGGTTCGTCCCCGCCCTGCTGGTACGATTTGGCGAGATCGAGAACATTTCCACCCAGTTCTTTCGCTTGCATTAGCTGCGGCAGGGCCAGCTGTTTTGTCGCGAGCAGTTTTGCTTGAGCGACGGGATAGCCGGCGGCGCGGTAGGCTTCTTCGTCCGCTTGACTCCGCTCGAGGGAATAATCGTGAAACTGAGTTTTGGATGAGGCAGCGATGAGGTCCTGCACAGCCTCGTTGGCTTGACCGCTCTTGAAGTGGTCTGCCGCGGAAAGATAGTTCGCGAGAGCGTTGTCGGGCGCTGACTTTTTGAACGCGTCCAGCCATTGCCGCCGTTGCTCGGGCGATGCGTCCCGCGAGAGGGCGGCCTCGAAATTGACCTGGGGATCATCCGGATATTTTTCGAGCGCTTCCTGCAACAGCATCAAATTGTCCGAAGTGCGAAAGGCAGAGAGGAGGCTGGCGGGATTCCGGCCATTCTCCTTCAGGTAGGCCTCAGCTTGTTCGGCGGTCAACTTGACGAGGGAAGTGCGGTTCGTCAGCAACGAGTAGAGATTCGAATTGATGACGGGATCGAGCGGGATGGCATCCACCGCAACCGCCGGGACGGACGGCGCAGGCAAGCGCGGCGCGCGAGGTTCAGAAATCGGCGCCGCGCGCTGAGCAAGGTCTGCATTCGCGGCGTGAAGTTGCGCGACTTGCTGGCGCAACGATTGGTTCTCGGTTTGGACCTCGATCTTCGAACGATGTTCGAGAACGCTCGTGGCGGCGGCGCCTAAAATGAGTGCGGTAACGCCGAGCTTGAGTTTTGTTGCAGCCATAATTTTCAAAAGCATGAGAGCGGTTCCAGGGGCAGCGCCCGCCAGCGCGACGCTCGAGATGGTGAGGGCCAGTCCGGCCGGCGCGGCTTGAATCGCTTCGCCCCCGAGAAGCGCGCCCAAGGCGCCGGTCGAAAGCGTCACACCACGCCTAGTGAGCAACACGTGCAACTTCTCGAGAGCGCGGTTCACCCGGACCCGAGCCGCATCCTGCGTGCTGCCGAGCGCTTCACCCACGGAACGGAAATCGCGCTGCTCAAAGTAGCGGAGGAGAATGGCAGTCCGGTCTTCGCTCCCGAGTTGCGTGATCGCTTCATCGAGAAGAGGCGCCAACTGCCGCCAGTGCGCGCTCGAGTCGTCCCTAAGCGTATTCATTTCCACGGCCTCGCGTTCTCGTAATTCACGGCGGCGCTCCGCGCGAAGCGCGCGAGTGGCCACATGATAGGTATGCTGGTGCAGCCAGCCGCCCAACATGACCTTGCGAGATAAAGCCGGAGCTTTCCGAGCCAGACTCGCAAAGACCGTCTGGGAGATGTCTTCCGCCAAAGAAACATTGCCCCTCACGATGCGGAGCGCTGTTGAATACACCAAACCGAGGTAGCGGGCGACCAACTCGCGAAACGCAGATTCCGAGCGGTCAGCTACGAATTCTGCCAGCAACTGGTCGGTATCCTGCATCGTTTATTCGGTAGTAAATCCCCGCCCAAAGCGGAAAGCGAACATGCTTTCGTCGATCAGTTAAAGCCCGAAAGGAATTTAAGAGCCGGCCCTGATAGCCTCCCCCCACGGGAATCGGATAAACGTTGGAGCCTTCTTCCTCGAAGCAATGAGTTTTCCTCGGAACAATTTTGCCTTCGAAACGTTAGAGCCGCGTCTGTTGCTCTCGGCAAACGCGGCAGCGGCGCTGTCACTTCCCGCCACTCATCTTCCCGCTCACCACATCGCTCTGGAGGCCGCTCCGTTGATTCCCACGCCGGCCCCTTGGGCGCCAGCGCAGATGGACCTGCTTCCAGGGCCAAGCGCGGACTTGCTCACCGCTCCCGATTCCGCGGGTGCGCACTCGAGTGAAGCGCACGCGGCCCTGGCTGAAACCGCTCAGGCTTTTTCAGGATTATCCGGCGACATTCTGACGATCGAACTGGCCGCAGCCAACGCGGCCGCCAAATTCACGAGAACACTTCAGCTTTCGAAGGCTGATGGCACTGCCGTTACAACGGTCCAAGCCGCGGACAACAGCGACCTGATTCTTCAGAGCGGGAACGAAACGCTCGGCCGGATTGTGTTCTCCGATCGGATCGATAACGTCCCGTTTGAAACCGCCGGAAGATTTTATTTTGCGCCGGAGGTGGCGCCCCATGCGGATCCCCAGCGGCAGTTCCTCGGTTCGATTCAAGGAACAGTGAAGCTTTCCGACGGCACGGCTCAAGCGTTTCGCATCGACATCGCGGATGGATACTCGACCAGCGGGCCTGCCGCCGTCCAAAAAGAAGAAACCGCGTTGAACCTGCTGCGCGAACAACAGCGGCTCCGCTATTTGGGTTACGGCGATTTGGATTACGAAGTTCTCGCGCAGAGTAGCCAATCAATCCCATTCGCTTCGCCAATCACGGCCGAGGAACTCAAATCCATCGACCCGACCGGAGCGCTCGATGAAGGGACGCGCTGGGCGCTTGGCATGTTCGCCAACGCGGCCACGCAAAGTCACCCCGTCAAAGCCAGAGATCGCACCGGTGAAATCAACTTCACCGCGAGCCGGCTCTTTTTTCTCCAGATCTTCGCTGGCAGCGGCGCCGTAAGCGCGATCTACTCGGACCAGGGCGCGAATCACGATGGCATTCTCACGCTCAAGCCGGGCGATCAGACTAAGAAAACGGAAAGCGAATTAGTTGTCCGCCCGAACACGTCCGAGGCCGAGTCCACCTTCGAGGAAAAGGGTTATCAAGACATCTCGGTTTTATCGTTGGTGAAGAATGCGAGGCTGCTCGAGCGCGTTCTGCGCCTGAACCGGGACGGACAATTAGTGGCGCGGACCACGCCCGCCAGCGCGTCGCTGAAAGCGCAATTGGCATTGCGCCCGGGCTTTGATCCAGCGCTGCTCGTGGACCTGGCCAGCGCCTTCGACTCGCGCGCGACGTTTTTCGCACACGACATTTTTCAAACCAGAACACCGAATGATTCAGCGGTCCTGGCCAAGGCTGCCAACGGCCAAACGCAGCTGCTGACGGGAAATCTTTTATTCAGCGGCGCGGCCTTGGCGGACGCCCCTCAAGATTCGATTCCGCTCGCGCTCAGTTCTCTCGCGTCGAACTATCATTTGCTCGAGCAATTCCTCGACACGCCCGCGATCCGCAGCAACCTCCAACTGCAGGGGGGATTGAAAGTGGGGGACCTCGCTGATCTGGCGCCCGACATTGAAGGCGCCTCGTCCGAAGCCGATCCGGTCGCCAGCTTCTTCGGCGACGGTGTGTTCAAGTCAGATTCGGACGATCACCTGCTCGCCACGCTCAAAACTGATTCTGACTCTTATCTGTTGGTCAATCTGACTGAGCAACGGTTCCAGATCCTCTCGAAGGCCAAAGCGGCTTCGGGACTGCCAAAAGGCTTTGCGTTTACGACGGTCGACCTGCTCTTGAAAGACGGCCACGCCTTGCTGAGAAAACTGCTCGGCCAAAAACTCCGCGGCGCGATCGCGTTCGAGAAGAGCTATGACAATCCCGGGCTGTTGTTGAAAGTTGCGGCCGCGCTCGAACAACCTGATCCTCTCGCGGCCTTCCTCGACAAGGGCATCTTTTTTACGTCGCCGGCGGGTCTGGTTGAGGTCCGCCCCGCCAAGAACGGCACGGCAGCGACCATGGCTCTTTGGCAGGTCACGTCATTTTCCACCCGCCCATTTTCAGCCGACGACACCAAGGACGACCCGCTCAGGGAGTCAGCCGAAGTAGCCGGCTTTTTTGATCTCCATACGTCGGACATCGAGAATCTCGACTTGCTCGAAAAATTACTGACTGGCAAAAGCCCGCCGTTGCTTCTGAGTGCGCCGTTCTCGGCCGACCTCCTCAAGGCAGCGGTCGATTCATTTATCGTCGCCGCCGCAAATGGGACGACCGATCGCGAATTGCTCCCGCAACCTCAGTTCGCCTCGATCTTCGAGCGGATCAACCGCGCCTTCTTTGGAGTCGATTCCTTGAGCTTTGAGGAGATCGATCTGATCAATTCGCCTCTGGCGCCGCGCTGGAAGAAGGTCAACCTGGGCAAGTACCAGCCTGATACTTCACATTTGGCTGATCCGTCCAAATCTTCGCCGCAAGACCCCGAGTCCGGACCGCGCGGGCACAGTTTTGCGACGAGTTGGGTCGAATCGATTCTGCAACAGGCCTCGCAGACATTTAATCCATCCACGCCTGGCGCTTCGAATATCATCGTCGATTTGTCGCCTGAACCGGGGGGATTTCATCCGCCTCACGCTGGACACCAGAACGGGGACACGATCGATGTGGATGTTCTCAATCTGCGGGACAGCGCGACAGGGCCATTCTTTTTTCAGACTGATGGCAAGCGGGTGCTCGCCAAAAACCCTCAAGGGCAGCAAGGAATTCTCATGTTGGGAACGGCGTTTTCCATTCGTTCTTCCGATCCTGCCAACCGCATGGCGATCCGGCCGCAGGCGCACGAACAGACTTATGTGGACGCGAGCCAGCAAGACCAAACGTTGGAAGCTCTGCTGGCCGACCCGCGCCTGTTGCAGCAAGCGTTGGCCTCGAGCCCGCTCCTGCTCGCCAAGCCTTACCTGGATCTTGGGTACACTCCTTTAAAGCTGCTCCCCGTTTTGGATGCGCTCAAGGATGTCGATCCAGTCGCCAGCTTTTTCAGCTCCGGCCTTTTCCAAACCGACGAACATGGGTTCGTCATCGGGCTCAAGCAGAATGAGCCTGGCCTTCTCGTGCGAACGGATCAACCCGGACCGGTGGTTGATTATGACGTGCAACCCGCTGATTTCATCGCGAGCGGTTATGTCCCGATTCGCGCTGACGAGTTGGCGCAAAATCGCGATTGGCTCGAGCCGGTTTTGCGCGACCAGAAAGCGGGCAAGTACGATTTGCTCACGCCGCTTGTCTACACGCCGGACCTTCTGCCGTTGGATTATTCCGCTGACCTTCTGTTGGATTTGATCGGCAAGCTCGAGAACGCTCAGGCTGGCCAGGCGACGCAGCGGATCCAATCCTTCTTCGCAGGCGTGTTCCAGACGCAGCCGGTCACAATCCAAAAAGGAAAAAAACAAGTCACCCAAAACCTGGTCCTGGCCGATTTCAGCGGCGCTCCCGGAATCCTGATCCGCGGGCCGGTGTTTCAGATTCGCAATAAAGACCAGCGGCCGCCCGCCGGATTCAACGATCTGTCCGCGGACAGCTTTGCCAATGACGAACAGAAGATCGGCGGCGAAGCGTTAGATTACCTGGGCAAAGCCTTCCGCGAAGGCAGACTCGTGGATAGCCCGCTTTATCAACGCGACGTTATCGCCCAGCAGCTGTTGTCGTTCCTGCGGATCGACGATTCGAGCCAGCCCCACGTCTCCGCGATCTTTTTCAACGATCCCCATTTTTATCTCCACGCCGAGGACTCCAACCCGGCCATCCGCGACCAACCGCTTTTCTCGAAGGTGCACCACGAGCCGAAGCACAACGGCCATTTCCACGTCGATGTCGCCGGGCCGCAACTAGACGCCACTCCGCCGCAGAAGCTGCTTCGGTCAGCGGCTGCGTCTTCCACCACCTTCGCGCCTGTCGCCCAGGCGCGTGACGCCTTGAAAACGGGGCTCGCGGAACTTTCGGAGAAACTCGCTAATCTTCAAACGCTCGAAGTGTTCGCGCAACAATTGCCGTTCCTGAACACACCGCTCTCGACGCTTTTCGATCTGCGCGACGATGTCGATCTCACCCTGGTCCAACCCGTGATCGCGTATCTCGATTCAACCAATTCGCCCACCATCGAAGGTGTCGTTAATGTCCTGCGTGGCGAGCCTGGAATTGGACTTCCATCCGGCGAAGTTCTGGGGCGCAACTCCGACTTGGTTTTCCACGTCAGCTTGCAACCGACCGCGACGATCCGGTTGCCGTTTGATTTTAACGAAGCCGCCCAGCAACTCGGGCTGACCGTCACCTCTTCAGGCGACATCGAGTTAACCACCGAACTCGACTTTGACCTGACGTTCGGAGTCGATCTGGCGAGCTTATCTCCCGCGGCGAGCGATTTTTTCATCCAAATCGATGGCTTGCGCTTCTCCGTGCGGGCGGCCGCTGATGACCTCGCGCTCGGTCTGAATGTCGGGTTGCTTGCCGCCAACATCGAGAACGGCTCGGTCCAACTGGACGCAGCGATGGATGCCACCGTAAGCGACCCGAACGACGATGGACGCTTGACCCTCGACGAACTCGATGCCATCACCGATTTGCTCTCTTTCAAAACGTCCGGCCGCTTGACCGCTGAGCTGCCTGTCGCCTCAAGCTTGGGCGCGTTCGATTTTACCGCCCACGCGGCTCCGCGCATTCTGATTCAGGACGACGACATTTTCTCCGCCCCGCCGCCCCAGCTCGCTTTCCAGGATTTCGATGAATTGCTCGACTTCAAAAATCTTCGGCCGGACCAAATTCTGGCCCTGCTCAAACAGTTCTCCGGCTTTCTGGATCAATTCCGCGCCACGCCGCTCTTTCAAAACCCGATCCCGTTTACCGGCGGGAAAACGTTGGGTGATCTGCTCGACTTGAAAGATGCGTTTCTGGGGGAGATCACTCCGTTGGTCGAGCGGCCGGACGGTTCGCCCGCATTCTCCAACGTGCAGGACCTGGTCAAAAATTTCGTCAGCCGTTTGGGCGGCAATCCCGATCTGGTCGGTTACGATCCGCAAACAAAAGAGCTCACCTTCCGGATCGAGCTCGACCACGCCTTCGCTCCAATTTCGCTGCCCCTCCAGATTGATCTCGCGGCGGGCCATCTGGCCGATATTCAAACTTCCAGCTTGGGGAACCTCCAGCTCGACGCCAGATTCGATTTCACCTTTGGCCTGGATCTCTCGCCGCCCACGGCTTTGCCTTTCTCGTCGCCCGATCCAGACGGCCTCGCCAACCGTTTTTCCGTCCGCGATCTTTCGCTCACCGCCCAAGCCGATTTTAACTTGCCCGAGATCGCTGCGGCGGCGCGCTTCGGTTTCTTCGGGATTAAAGTCGTGCATGGCCAAGGCTTGGCCGAGGCACAACTCGGACTCAAACTCAAGGACCCTGGAACAACCGCAGACGACGGTCAGATCGATTTGCCCGAATTGATCAACGGCCTCAAAGACCCAGCGACGCTCATTGACGCGCCGCGATTTTCTGGGGCGGCGAAGCTGAATCTACCGTTTGAACTCGATCCGCCCATTGATGGGCTGTTCGAGCCAAACCAAAAACCGGCCTTGATCCTCGACTGGAGCGACATTACCGATCCGAGCACGCTGAAGATCGAATTCAATCAGGACATGAGCCGATTGCTCGATTTTGAAAACGTAAACTTCAGCGAGATCGTTGCCGCGCTGCGCAGCCTCGTGGGCGTTTTGCGAACCCTCCAAGGCTTTTCCTTCCTCGATCAGAAATTGCCGCTCGTAAACCTTTCGATCAGCGAACTGCTCGATCAAGCGGACTGGCTGGCCCAGCGCATCGACCAATTTGAACAACACCCGCAGCAGACGTTGCAGACCGTCGAGGAAGCGCTCGAAGACGCGCTGGGTCTGCCTGATCCGCCGGGCAATCCCAATTTCAATAATCCCGAGTTGACTCTAACGCTGCGGAACAAAGCGCTGCTGATCGATTTCAACCTGGTGAACGGCTTCAATCAGCGGCTCCCGTTTAATTTCGATCTGGCCTCGATCGCTCCACTTGTCGGCGCGGACGTCGCTGCAAAGTTCAAAGCAATCAGCAATCTTGTCGATGTCAGCGGCGCAGGCACACTCGATGTCCGTGCCAACGCCAACCTGGCGATCCACGCCGGCATCGACTTCGCCAACCCGCTCCGGCCTCGGCCATTCCTGCTCGATTCGAGCCGAGTTGATTTCGACGCCACAATAGCCGCCACCAATCTCGTCTTTCAGACCGCTGCCGGCCCGCTGGGCATTTTCATCGGCAGTTCGACCAACCCTGGCGCCGCCCTGCTCCGCTCGAAGACCGACCGCGACGGCAATCCGGCCACAATTGAGCCCGCCAATTTCAGCATCACCTGGCAGTCCGCGCCGGAGGGCCGTTACGATTTGCTCAACGGCTTCAGCCTCGACAACGTCCATCTCAACCTCGACGGCGCTGTCTCTGTCGATCTGCCCGTTTTCTTCCCGAACAATCAATCCAGGCTCACTCCCGATTTGACGGTGAGCATTCCGGACCTCGTCGCGTTTTTCAGCGGCGCGCCTGGCCAAGTGCAAATGACCACGCCGGATTTTTCGGCTTTGGCCGATTCGCTTTCGTTGAGCGATCAGCTTGGCCTGATTGCGGATGCTTTGGATTACCTTTTCCAAACGCTGCAGCGTGGACTCGAACAGGCCGTCTTAAATCGGAACTTGCCGCTGGTGGGAAATCATCTGAGCAGCGCGGTCAAGTTCATTCAGAATTTTCGCGACACCGTTATTCCGAAGGTCAGGCAAGCCACTTCAGCGCCGGCCATGCAGCAAGCGTTATTTGACGCGTTTGGGCCGGCCGGTCTCAACGTCCTGACGGACGGGCCAGACGCCAACACGACGGTAGATCCGGGCGATGTCGTGATGGCGTCGAGCGCCGATCGCATTCAATTCAACCTGCACTTGGCCCAGCAACTCGCGCTTGTCCAAACTTCGATTCCATTCGACATCGGATTGCCGGCGCTAGGGCTCAGCGTCGACGGCAACATCGTCGTGCGGCTCGGTTGGGATTTCTTCTTGGGTTTTGGACTGAGCAAAAGCCAGGGCTTTTACCTCGATGCGGCTGCGCGCGATGCGTCGGGAAATTCGATCCCCGAGCTGACGCTGAACTTTGCGGCCGGCCTTCCCGATTTGCATGCGATTGGCCAGCTCGGCTTTTTGCAGCTCGACGTAAAAGATGAAGACGCGGACGCCACGCCCAACCAGGCCAACGATGGAACGGATCTGGATGGCGACGGCCGCTTGCCCAGTTCGTTCAAAGGCCAGATCAGCATCAATCTTCAAGACCCTGCCAACAGCGCGGAAGCTCAAGTGCCGTTCAGCGAATTGGCCGCGGGCGGATTCGCGCTATCCGATTTCCTGAAGGCCAGCTTGACCGCCGCAGCGGATGTGAATCTCGATTTGACCGTCAGTTTCGGCCAAGACGCGAATTTCCCATCGATTCATTCCGACTTTCATCTCGGCTGGAATTTTGCGAACTCGAATCTCGCCAACACCGCTCAACCGCTCGGGAACACGCCGGAAATCGAGTTCAACAACGTCCAGCTTGATCTGGGCAGCCTTTTGTCGAAGTTCGCCAAACCGATCGTCGATCAGATCCAGACCGTGCTCAAACCGATCAAGCCGCTGCTGGATATTCTCACGACGCCGTTGCCGGTGCTTTCTGATCTGGCTCCGACCCGCGCGTTCCTCGACCATGATGGCGACGGCAAAGTGACACTGATTGAAATGGCGGCACTGTTAGGCGACGGCGCTGAAACAGCCGTTCGGTTCGTCAACGCGGCGAAAAACATTGCCGATATCAGCGATCTGCTCAGCGGGCTCTCCACCTCCGGCAAGAGCGTGTTCATCGATTTCGGCAGTTTCAATTTCGGCAGCGCCGATGTCAGGTCCTTATCAAACCTGTCGAGCGTCACGCCAAATATTACCGGGCAAGCTCCGCCTGCGTCCGATCAGGTGGATTCCAAAGCGCCGTCCGATCAGAGAACGATTTTTTCGTCCTTCGACAAAATCCCGGGCGGCGGTTTTCAATTTCCGTTCCTGAAAAAGCCGAGCGTGCTGTTCGCTTTATTTTTGGGCCAGCCAGTCGTGCTGGCCACGTATGACATGCCCCGCTTGGATTTCACGTTCACGTATAGCCAATTCTTCCCGATCATCGGTCCGCTCGGCGTGACGCTCATGGGCACCGTCGAAGCCGTCGCCCATTTCGCCTTCGGGTTTGACACGGTTGGCCTTCAAAAATTCCAGGAAACGAAACGGCCTGAGGAGATCCTGAATGGCTTATTCGTCAGTGATAAATCCAAGCCCGACGGGACGGGCAGCGATGTCCCGGAAGTGACGTTGTCAGCGAGCATCGACGCGTTCGGCAGTCTCGATGCAGCGGTCGCATCCGCCGGCGTCGGCGGCGGCATCTCCGCGGATGTCTTCTTTAATCTGCACGATCCAGATTCCGACGGGAAAGTTCGGGCAGCCGAAATTTTGAGCAATCTCAATCGCGGTCCGCTCTGTCTGTTCGATGTCACCGGTGATTTGAAAGCGGGATTGAAGGCGTTCGTCCGGCTCGGCTCGCCGCCGTTTGATATCACGAAGCGTTTTAATCTGGCCGAAGTGAAGCTGCTTGATTTCAACATTGGCTGCGGCCCTGGCGGCAACCAACCGCCCAACCCAGTCCTGGCGCAACTTGACCCAAGCCTTGGAAACGGCGTCTTGCGGTTGAATATGGGACCTTTCGCCGCGCAACGCCGCGAGTTGGACACCGAAGACGGCGACGAGACTTTCACCGTCAGCTTCGATGCGAAATCGTCGAACACCACCGCGGATGACCTCGTCATTGTCGAGGCCTTTGGCGCGCGCAACGAATTTCCCGCGGCCAGCGTCAAAAAGATTTATGCCGAGGGCGGCGCCGGAAATGACACGGTCACCGTCAAGGCGGGCCTGAATGTTCCTGTCGAAGTCTGGGGCGACTTTAAAGATCCCAATCGTGCTGGCGAATCGGGAGATGATCATCTCTTCGCCAGCGATGTTGCCTCGGTCCTGCATGGCGGCGGCGGGAACGATCAGCTCAGTGGCCGAGCAGGCAACGATCAACTCTCTGGCGACGCTGGCGATGATCTGTTGCTCGGCGCCGCTGGCAACGACCAACTGGACGGAGGCGCCGGGGACGATGTGCTCGAAGCCGGTGATGGAAACGATCTCCTCCATGGCGGCGATGGCAGCGACCAATTGTACGGCGGACCTGGCGACGATCGCCTGGACGGCGGCGCGGGCAACGACCAGCTATCCGGCGACGAAGGCAATGATCAACTCACTGGCGGAACAGGCAATGATGTCATCGAGGGTGGCGATGGCAACGACATCGCGCATGGAAGTGAAGGCGACGATGCCATCAAAGGCGATGCGGCCGATGACCAATTGTTTGGCGACATCGGCGCGGATCAAATCGAAGGCGGTGATGGCATTGATCAATTGTTCGGTGGTGACGGCAACGATCTCCTGAATGGAGGCGCGAACAACGACCAACTGCATGGCGACGCGGGCCGTGACGTTTTGTTGGGCGGAGCTGGAGACGATCAACTCGATGGCGGAACGGAAAGTGACCAGCTCAATGGCGAGGTTGGAAATGACCGGTTGGATGGCGGTCCGGGCGACGATTTGTTGATCGGCGGGCTTGGCAGCGATCAGATTATTGGAGGCATTGGCAGCGACACGATCTTCGCTGGCATCGATCAGAGCGGAGGAGGCAACGCGAATGACCTCAATGTGATTTACGGCGATCTCCAGGATCTCACTTCGGGTGACGCTGACATTATTTTCGGCGATGCAGGTCGCGACCAAGTTTTTGCCGGCGGCGGCGATGATTCGATTGCCGGGCTGGCCGGTGATGACTCGCTCTTTGGCGGCCCGGGCAATGATCAAATTGCCGGCGGGGCGGGCGACGATGTGCTGGCCGGCGACAACGGTGATGACGAATTATCAGGCGAGGCCGGTCGCGATTTGATCTGGGGCGGCCGAGCGGATATCGACGCAACCGCGTTTTTCCAAGGTGGCTTTGCGGCGGATGGGATCACCCCAATCGCTGTCAACGGCAACTCGATCCCAGGCCAATTCGGCGATGGAAAGGATCAACTCGATGGCGGCGCGGATGACGATTGGCTATTTGGCGGAAGCGAGAACGACCTTCTCAATGGGGCTTCGGGAAACGATTACATCGATGGTGGCGCCGGCCGCGACACGGTCAACGGCGGTTCCGGAGACGACGTGCTCCATGGCGGGCTGGGAGATGATTTGTTGCACGGCAATGCGGGAATCGATCACCTCTTTGGCGACGAAGATTCCGACCAGCTTTACGCCGACGCCGGTGATGCCAACGGCAATCAAACTGGCCAGCAACTCTTCGGCGGGCCGGGAGAGGATTATCTTTACGCGTATGCCTCCTCGTTCGAGCTCGCTCGTGAAACCGCACAAATTGGCGACGAATTAAACGGCGGGCCCGGCAACGACCGGATTTTTGGCAATATCCGAAAGGAGATTTTGAATGGCGGGCCCGGCAACGATTTCATTCATGGCGATTATTTGCGAGGGCCGCTTTACGAACAGAACCAGCGCGCCTCGATCGACGGCGCGGACGATCAATTGTTCGGAGAATCCGGCGACGATCAACTCTTCGGCGGCGGCGGCAATGACGTGCTGTGGGGCGGCGCTGACTCCGACTGGCTCGAAGGACAGGACGGCGCGGACATACTTCGCGGCGGCAGCGGCATCGACCTGCTCGTGCTCGATGCACAACCGGAATACCGGATCTCCGGCGATCAATTTGACGGGCACTTCGGAGATTCGCCAAGCGCGCTGACCGCCGATGACAACGCCACGGACATTCTCTTGATTGAGGGAACCTCGAGCGACGATCACATTCGGCTCTCGCAGGATGCCGCGCAGCAATTAACTGTTGAGATCACCACGGGAAATTCGGCGACGCGCACGCTTAACGCGAATTGGCGAAGCAATGATGGCAAACCGTTGGTCGAACAATTCCGCATCTCTGGGTTGGCAGGCAATGACCTCATCGACTTCGCCCAAGGCGCGAATGCTCTCGATGTTTCCGGTTTAGCAGCGCGCAGCAACGATTTCGTGACGGTGATCGATGGCGGCCCGGGCGACGATGTCATTACCGGAACTGCCGGGCGTGATCGCGTCAATGGCGGGAAAGGAAGCGACACCATTTATGGGTTGGGCGGCGACGACCGCTTATGGGGCGACACGGGGGATGGCGTGCTGACGGATCTCGACACGCTTTATGGCGGCCAGGGCAATGACGACCTGATCGGCGGCCAAGGGCGGAACCTTCTCTCGGCCTGGTCGCATGATCCGGCTCCAGGCGATTTCGGCGTCTTTGTCGACCCGAATGGAAATCTGCGCGACTCGAAGGAAAATGGCCTGCCTCTCGAAGACACCGGCTTGAATCGGGTGTTGGGTGGACCGCACGACGATCAGCTTTACGGCGGGACTGGTCTCGATTTTCTCTACGGGAACGGCGGCCAGGACAAACTGTTTAATCGGGACGGAACGCCGTTTGATTCGAAAGACCAGAACCTCGCGGGCGAAGATTGGAAGGCTTACGCGCGCTCCACGGATCGCGTTTGGTACGTTTCTGGTTCCAACGCCAACGACATCATTTCCGTCAATTACGTGACCGAACCCGGATTGTTGCAGCGACATCATCTCGTGACGCGATCGGTGAACAACAACGGCGTCGTGACGTTTGCCGCGCAATTCCAACTCGATTTTTCCGCGAGAAGTTCCAACGGCAAATTGCTCTGGGACCCGGCCGACGCGGTGGTGGATCTCGACCAATTCCGCTCGGCCGATCTGGGGTCGAGCCGTTTGAAGATTGATTCGACCCAGTTGAACGGTGGTTTGTTGCCCCCGGAAAGCGACGTGCTCGCGATCATCATCGATGCCTTGGATGGCGATGACGAAATCACGGTGGGTCCGACGGTGCAAACGAGTGTGTGGGCGGATGCCGGAGCTGGCGATGACAAGGTGGTCATCCAGCCTGGCACGGTTGCCTTGCCGGACAAAACCGAACAGCACGATCGCAATGATACAACGGATCATGCGTTCACGCTCTCGGCCGAACCGATCGCTGCCACCACGCTGTTCAAAGGATTGACCATCGACAATCCCGATGATGTCGACTGGTATCGTTTTCAACTGGCGAGTGGCATCGCGCCCGCCGCTCAGCTCCTGCTCAGCAGTGTTTCGGAAAAGGACGGCATGTTAATGACCCTGTTCGAACCTGCGACCAATTCGGTCCTTGGCGCGCTGGTTCCCGCGGCGATTACGCGCGACCAACTCGATTCGGACGGTCGGTCGAATAACAGCTTGGAAACGGCTTACGAACTCAGTGCGATTGCCAATATCGGAAAAATTTCCGGGCTGACGCTTCACAACTCGGCCGACGTCGATTTATTCAAATTCACGCTGAACGAAACCGGCGGAACAAACGACAGCATCACGCTTCGCAAACTCGACTCGTCACAGAAAACCGTTTTCCAATTGCTCGATGCATCCGGCCGTGTTTTCGCGTCGGTTGATCCTTCTGATTCGCCGACGCAAATGATCAGCCTGCAGGGCCGCGCCGCGGATACGTATTATTTGCGTGTGTCGGCCACGAGCGGCGCCGCCCAATACGAACTGAAACCATCGATTGGCGCAGCCGGCGCGATGAACCTCGATTTCACCGGCAAATCGAGCGGCAGCCTCGACCTCACTGGCTTGCGCCCAAACACGCCGTACCTGTTGCAGGTTCAGTCGAATAAAATTCCAACCCTTTACAGTTTGCAATTTGATCTCCGGGACAGCGCGCCTCCAGCCGCGATCGACTTGGGCCAACGGCCAAATGGCTTGCGCCGCGACGTCATTCTCGGCGGCCCGGGTAATGACATCCTTTCCGGCGGGCCGGGCGAAGATTGGATTTTCGGCGGCGCCGGCGACGATTTGCTGACGGGCGGAACAGATCGCGGCGCGGAAGATTTGATTTTTGGCGGCCCTGGCAAGGACGTCTTTCAAATTATTCCCGACCAATTGCCGCTCTTGAGCGGTTCCGATCAAACATTCGTCCCGACGTTCAACGATCGGTTCGACGGCGGCGACGGTGAAGACGAGATGCTCTTCTGGGGCGGCGATGTGGCAGGCGGCAAAACCGTCCCGGACGAAGTCGCCGTTCGGTTCAACGCGCTGCTTGGCCGGTACGAATTCACCAGCTTGGTCTGGGATGTCGCGAACCAAAAATTCATCCAACGCGGCGACGGCCAATTCGAGCAGCGCTTTGCCTTTTTCCAAACCACCAGCATCGAACGTTTCATTGTCGAAACCCGCAAAGGCGATGATGAGGTCCACGCGGATCCAGGATTCAAATTCCCGAACAACGACAGCGAATGGGGAATCAAACCGGGCGATCTGCAGCAAGGCGCAACGCTGGTCAACCTGGAAATCCGCGGCGGTGACGGAAACGATCGGCTCTTTGGCGGGGCGGGCAACGATCACATCCTCGGCGGTGAAGGCGATGATTTGATCGCGGGCGGCCCGGGTGACGATTTGCTCGAAGGCGGCGCGGGCCGTGACGAGATTTACGGGAATGCCAAAGCAACGCCGACTCAGCTTTCGGGGACTACGGCCATTGGCCAGCCGTTTGTTTTTCCGCTGGCAATCGATCGATTAACCGACGCGCCGCTCGCTCGGATTCCTGGCGTGGACCTCTGGCAAGACTCGGGCCGTCCCGATGCGCTGACGGATTCTTTCCGCCTCGAGGGCGCGGAGACCGTGGCAGGTTTGGCTTCGGCCGAATCGATTGGCGATTTCAACGGCGATGGCGCCAACGATCTGCTTCTGCAAGCTTCCACCACCAGCTACATTTTATTCGGCCCGGTCGATCTCAGCCAAACACGGCCGGTGATCGATTGGGCCGATGTCATTCTGGATACGGCCGCGCTTGGCAAAGTCATGGCTCATCCGGGAGACGTGAATGGCGATGGGTTCGCCGATCTGGCTTTCGTGCGGCCCGACACCGATCAGGTCAATCTCGTCTTGGGCTCCGCCGCGCCCGAACATTTCATCCAGAAAGCATCGAGCTCGCTGACCTTCGCAGGGATCGACATTCCTTCAGACGCGGAGATTCATTTGTTGAACTGGGATGGTGATGGCAAATCGGACTTGCTGCTCGACTGGCCAAACCCGATCTCCTTTGGTTTTGCCGGCCAGCCAGTTTATGGATTCGTCTTTTCGGGTGCGCAGGCCGCAGGCAGCGGTTCGACCAAAGGCCAACTGACGCCGCTGTTCACTTTGGTGAAGGATTCGACAGACCCGCCAATCGCGCTCGCCGCGTATCTCGGCGCTGCGGCGAGTGGGTTGCAAGCCGCGGCCCCTGCGACGCATCAATTCCAAGCGCTCGTTGCGGGCGACATTGACGGCGACGGCCGCGACGATTTGCTTTTGTGGGACAAACGTTTCGCCACCCTTTCAGCGACTCCGCCCACAACGTCGGCCCTGCCCGATTTAGGCCGCGCCTATGTGATTACGGCGACCGGCGCTGGCCTGGGCAGAAATTTAACCAATCCCGATGCGGTCTGGACGACGGTGGCGCTCGAAGGCGGTTTTGCTCTGGGCGATTTGAACGGCGATGGCCGTGCCGATTTCGCGCTCAGCCGCAGTTTGGAAGATTTCGGAACCGACGCGCACGGCGTGTTTCAAGGCGCGGCCAGCGTGCTGGTTTTCTATGGAGCGACTGAACCAAGTTTGCTTCCAGGAGTCCAATTTCGCCGCCTGAGTTCGACTGCGAATAGCTCCGATGTTTTCATCCACGGCAAATTGCGTGTGACGGCCGGCGATTTCAATGGGGACAGGCAAATGGATCTCGTCGTCGCTGAAACGGAACGATTCATCAACAACACCGCGTCAGCTGATCCAGGCAATACCCCACTCGATGCACGCGGACGGTTGTCTCTGTTTACGAGCGTCGCTAACCGCGGTCCGAGCCTGATTCTGGACAGCGACAATCTCCGCGCGGACCTGAATGGCGATGGCCAACCGGAAACTTCCATCACGCCGGATGTGCGGCTGGCCGGACAAAACGATGGCGACCACTTCGGCCTTCTCGCTTCGAGTCCGCGGTTGGATTTGAATCGCGACCGGTTTGATGACTTGGTGATCGGGGCGCCGGGCGCGTCAGGCACGCCCGGGAAAATCTATTTTATTTACGGGAAGGCGCCGCGAATTTCACTGCCGATCGATCCGGCATTGCTCGCCAACAGTCCGCTGGGAGATTCTCTGGTTGACCGCGGCACGGGCCAACCGTTCCTGATGGATGGGACACTCGCTCCAAACGAGACAGGACGCTGGTACGAATTCACTACCCTGGGCGACGGAACGGCGGGCAACGAACTTCGCGTTTCGCCCGAGCGCGTTCTGCCAAACTCGATCGTGTTGCCTGGGACGGTTGGTTTGTTTCCCACGACGAGCTCCGGGGCAAGCGACTTGGGCATCATGGAAAGTGATCTGGCAGGGTTGCTCGGAAAGGATCCAACCGACCTGCTTCGGTCTTCTTTGTTCTGGGATTTTCAATTGCGTTTTGGCGTTGCCGCGCCGGACCAACTCACGCCGCTGCATCTGGCGGGCTTGGGCAAGGATGTGGTTTTCTACACGGCCGACGATGGCATCCATGGCGAGGAGCTCTGGATGACAGACGGAACGCTGGCGGGAACGATTCTGACGAAGGACATCGTGACCGGCCGCGCCGGATCAAATCCAGCCGAGCTGACCGACGTGAACGGGACTCTCTATTTCATCGCGAACGGGCATGAACTCTGGAAGAGCAATGGGACGGCCGAAGGCACCATTCTGGTTTCGACGATTCCTGTCATCGCGGGTGAACCTGGCCCGGCCAATCTCGTCAACGTGAACGGCGCTTTATTTTTCACGACGAGCGCCACGATTACGCAGATCGTCAATTTTAAGCGGGTTACAGTTGAAGTCGGCGTCGAGCTCTGGAAGAGCAACGGGACTGCTCAAGGAACCGGCCTCGTTTCGGACATCAATCCTGGCGCGGCCAGTTCAAGCCCGGCGAATCTCACCAACGTCAACGGCACACTTTATTTTTCTGCGGATGACGGCACGAACGGGCGCGAATTGTGGAGGAGCAACGGAACTTCGACCGGCACGCAAATGGTGCTCGATATCAACCCGCTCGCGGGAAGTTCGAGTCCAGGCCAGCTCACCAGCATCAATGGGTCATGTTATTTCTCCGCCGACGACGGCAGCAACGGTCGTGAATTGTGGCGCAGCACCGTCATTCAAGTGAACGGCCAGCTTCGAGACCTCACCCAAATTGTCAAAGACATTTTCCCTGGATCGAGTTTGAACCTCCAGCGAACTCCGAATAGCTCCGCGCCGAGCAATTTTACGCTCGTTGGCAATCAGATCTTTTTCGCGGCGACCGACGATAATGGCCGTGAACTGTGGAAAACCGACGGCACGAGCGCGGGCACCGTCATGGTCAAAGACATTTTTTCCGGGAGCCGGTTCTCCATTCCGAACAGTTCTTCCCCAGATCATTTCGTTACGATGAATGGATTCCTCTATTTCACCGCCGCGGGCCTCACCCAAAATGGAACGGTCGCCACCGGCGTCGAACTGTGGCGCAGCAACGGCACTAGCGCGGGAACGCAGTTGATGCGCGATTTGGTGGCCGGCAGCGGCAGCTCGAGACCGGATTCATTGACCGTGTTCAACGGCCGGATTTACTTCACCGCTGATGACGGCGTGCACGGTCGCGAGTTGTGGGTGAGCGATGGCAATTTAGGCAGCGCAAATCTCGTCGCGGACCTCAACCCGGGCAGCGCCTCGAGCAATCCGAGCCAGCTCGCCGGCGCTGGAAATTTTCTGTTCTTCTCGGCGAGCAACGGCCAAACGGGACCAGCGCTTTGGACCAGCGCCGGCCAAGCGAATGACCCGGCTCTGGTTCGTTATCTCCCGTCCGAAATCAACGGGACGTTTACACTCCAGCTCTTGCAAGATGCAGGCGATGGCCGAATCACGGCGTCGGACGCAACCGCCCCAGCCGATCCACTGGCCCAGATTCCATTCACGCTGACGGGAACGGCGGCGGGAAGCTTGCAATTGAATCTGACCGATTTAGTCGTCGCGCGGTTAACAGCGGCCCGGCAAAAAGGCGGGCTGGCGGATCAAGTGGCCGCTGCACGCCTCAAATTTAGATTCGTTGTGCAAACGAGCAGCCCGAACTCGCCCTTCTCGTTCGAGATCATTCCAGGGCTGAATCATTCCGGAATCGAGACGCAATGGACTGGCCATCCCGGCCTGATGGCGGATCTCTACGACGCACAAGGCCGGCTCATGTCGGGCGGCAAATCAATCCTCGATTTGCGCCCACTAATAGCCGGCACGTACTTCCTCCACATCCATCGCTCGCCGACCGGACCATCCGGCACGGTCCCGTTCCACTTCGAAGTCGATTTGATCCGTGCGGGCGAAACTCATCCCCTTTCCGATCGCGACGAAATTCACGGGGGCGACGGCAACGACCGGATCATTGGCGACCAAGGCCTCGACCGAATTTTTGGCGAAGGCCGCGAAGGAAACACCGGAAATACATTCATCGCGCTGCCGTTCGAAATTCGGGATCAAGCGACCGGCGACGTTCGAGATGACCAAAAAGTTTCTGCCGATGCGGCGGACCAGCCAGGCGCGTTGGATCCTCTCGTGGGCGTAACCAACCCCGGGTTGCAAGCGCGCTTGGCGGAGGCACTCGGCTTACCGCGCACAATTTCTTGGACCGACCTGCCACTGGCATCCGAGCCCGTTCACGTCACCGATTTGAGTGAGTTGACCGAACTGCAAGCTTCGGGCAGTTCCATTCTGGACCTGACAGGTCTGGATGAGCTGCGGCACTTGAAGGTGCTTGATCTCGCTCAAAATCTTGTCAGCGATCTCGCGCCGCTGGAACGGCTGACGAATCTGCAAACGCTCCTTTTGAACGACAATTCTATCCACGACATTTCTCCCCTGGCCAATTTGCGGAATCTGCGGCTTCTGACCTTGACGAATAATTTCCTCGGCAACGACGCCTTCGAGGTCATCAAAAAACTGCAGGACCAAGGCACGACCGTCTTGTTCGACTTAAACCAGCCGCCCGCGCTGGATCCAGTCCCGCCGCAAGGAACAAAAAACGGAACTCCTGTAACACTGCTCATTACCGCAACCGATCCGGATGCGGCGGACACGCTCGAGCTCAGCGCGCAATCGGATGATCCGAATGTCCTGGTCAGCTGGATGGGCGACGCGCAGAAAATTTCGTCGCCTGATCCGCAGGAAAACAAATGGACGCGAACGCTGGTGTTAACGCCGCCCAGCGCGGACTCTGCCTTCGCCAAAACCGTTAAGATCAGCCTGACTGTGATCGATGCACACGGCCGCTCGGATCGCCAAACGTTTGATCTCAATGTCCAAACCACTGGGATTTACGGACGGCTGATTGATAAATTCGGAAGAGCCATCGTCGCTTGGGCGCTGAATCTCGTCGATGGCAACGGCAACACGGTGCAAACCGCTTTGACAGATGCGAACGGGATTTATGCGTTCACTAATCTCGATCCGACCAAATCATACAAAGTGGTCGAATCACTCAAACCGGGCTGGAAACAAACCACGCCCGCAAACGGCGCGGGCTACGACGTGAGTTTCACCGACAGCGGCGAGGTCGTGAACGGGATGAATTTTGAAGTGCAACAGGTGCTCGAGGCGGGTCCGGATCAGACCGTGCCTGAAGGTGATTTGGTGAAGTTGCAAGCGAGGATTCCAGACGCGCTGGCAGGAACGCTTACCTTTAAATGGTCCGTCCGTTCTCCCGCCGGAAACGTCATTGCCACCGGCCAAAGTCAAACATTCCAATTCACGCCTTCGGACAATGGCGATTTCCTTGCCCAAGTCACGGCCACTGATTCGAACGGCCAATCGTTCCAGGATCAGGCCACCATTCACGTCCTGAATGTCGCGCCAATCGTCAATGGCGGACCCGACCGCACGGTGGCGGAAGGAACCGCCGTTACGTTCTCAAAACCTTTCAGCGATCCCGGTTCAAGCGATACGCAGACGATCCTCTGGTTGGTGTCGAGCACTAACGGCCAGGAGATCTCGAGCGGCACCGGAGAAACTTTCAGTTTCACTCCCGCGGATGACGGCACGTATACCGTGAGCGTCACAGTCACGGATGACGACGGCGGGATCGGCTCGGATTCCATGCTGGTGACGAGCACGAATGCGCCGCCCGTGGCCGATGCGGGGATCGACCAGAACGGTTTTGAGGGCCAACCCGTGCCGCTGCGCGGAACATTTACCGATCCCGGCGCGGCTGACACCCATGTTGTTGGATGGGAAATTCAAGATAGCCGCGGCGCTATTGTCGCCAAAGCTGATCGTCAGGATTTCCAATTTGTTCCCCGCGATAATGGCATGTTCGTCGCGAAATTCATTGTCACGGACGACGATGGCGCCGCGAGTTCAGACAACACCATTCTCACGATCGCCAATGTCCCACCGCAAAACGTCAGCCTGGGAGCAAACCAAACCGTCGCCGAAGGGACGCCAGTGAAGTTGAAGGCCACGTTTGCGGACCCGGGCGTGGATGACACGCAAACGCTTCGCTGGAGTGTCGTCGATGCAGCCGGCAACGCCATCGCCCAAGCGACCGGCGCAACGTTCAGTTTTGCCCCGCCCGATAATGGCGCATTCAAAGTTTCTGTCGTCGTGACCGACAAGGACGGCGGCATCGGCGCTGCACAAATCACCCTGACGGCGACGAACGTGCCGCCGCAAGCGAACGCCGGCCCCAACTTGATCGTCGACGAAGGCAAACCGGTGGTTTTAAAAGGCCAATTCATCGAACCCGGCGCGGCGGATAACCCGTCCTTCCAGTGGACCGTGACAGACCGCACCGGGCAACAGGTGGCGTCAGGAAACACGCTGAATTTCCAGTTTACTCCGACTGGGAATGGTCTGTTCACCGGCACGTTGAAGGTGGTGGATAAAGACGGCGGCATCGGCACAGACCAAATGACGGTGCTCGTGCAAAACCTCGCGCCCACGGTGAACGCCGGACCTGACCTCGACGCCAGCGAGGGAACCACTGTCAAATTGGCGGCGAGCGTTTCCGATCCTGGGCCGCGCGACGCCATTCAGGTCAGCTGGCGGATTCTCAGCCCGCAAGGATTGGATGTCGCGAACGGGACCGGGCCGATTTTCAGTTTTGTGCCGGCAAATGACGGCACCTATCAAGCCATCATCACTGCCACCGATCAGGATGGAGCAACCGGAATCGACACCGCTCTGATTCGTGTCCGCAACATCGCGCCGACTGTCATCGTCAATCCGACAACAGCTCCCGTGGCTGGTCAACCCGCCACCTGGACGGGATCATTCTCGGATCCGGGCGCGGATCAATGGACGGGACGAATCAATTTCGGCGACGGCACTGAATCATTATTGCTCCTCAACCGAGACAAAACGTTTTCCTTCTCGCATCAATATAACCAGGCGGGGACATACACGCTGGTCGTGACAGTTTCAGATGGCGAAGCTGGTCAAGCGGCCCAGGTTATTTCCGTCCAAGCGGCGCCCCGAACGCCCGTTGCACTGCCAATGGCGATTAATTTTGGGCAAACCCAGCGCTCGCGTGTGGCTGAGTTGGCCGTCCGATTCACCGACGACGTTTCGGCCAGCTTGACCCTGGACGACGTTCGCCTGACGAACTTGACCACCGGGGCGCTGATCGATCGCAGCGCGATGGCGCTGGTTTACGATCCGCTGACAAATATTGCGCGGTTAAGCTTTCCAAATCTGTCAGGCGCCAAATTGAATGATGGGAATTACCAGTTGACGGTTGCCGCCGCTGGTGTGACGAACCGGGCTGGGGCGAAGCTGGCGAGCGATTTTCAGTTCGATTTTCATGTTCTGGCCGGGGATGCCAATGGCGATCGCATGGTCAACGAACTGGATCTTTTTGAAGTTTGGCAATCATTAGGGAGCGGCGCGGCTAACGCCGACTTAACCGGAGATGGCCATGTCGATTCGACAGATCTCGCCGTGGTGAAAGATCATTTCCGAAACAAGATCGCCCCGCCCCAACCGCTCGGCGGCGATTTCAATTTCGACGGGCTGATCAATGAGCGCGATCTCTACCTGCTCTGGCGGAACCTCCAAAAGCCAAGCGACCAGCGCGACTTAACTTACGATGTAAATCACGATGGACGGGTCACGTCAGATGATCTGGCCGCAGTCAAAAGCAATTTCAGCGGGCATTAACGGTCTGCTCAAAAATAAGCCAAATAGGCTCGAGCAAAAGCTGAAGTTATTTTTGAACAGACCCTAAAGAAATCTAAAAAACAAATGGACCCTGAAACGCAACACCAGGATCGCCGACGCCAAATCTTTGTGATGTGTGTCGTGCTCTGGGCGCTTTTTCCCGCGGCCAGCAACGGCGAGCCCGTCAACGTCTTCGCCAGGTTCGACACCAATCGCGTGCCCATCGGCGGTACCGCGACATTGCTGGTCACCGCCGCGATCTCTCCAGAGTATCAAACCCAGGCCGATCAGATTTTCTCGTGGAACATCGACCTCCTGAACGCCGCTGGCGCGGTGGCCCAGATCAATCCTTCCAGCTTGAGAAAGCCGGCCTCTGATAATGATCCGCGAACCGCCAGCCCCGGCACTCAGAACGGAAGCGATCTGCGCGGAATTGCTGATACGTTCATGAATAGCCCCGCGGCCGGACGCGATAACGAGATCTTGTTGTTCTCGATTTCAGTCAAAGGATTGGCAGCGGGAAAAGCCAGCTTCCGGATCGCTCCCGGAACGACGACCTCCTTTAGCGAAGATTTTTTAGTCGCGCCAAAGAACGGAACGAACCCGTTGATCGGCGCCAATTACACAGCGGCGTTAGCGGAGCTGGAGGTGGTCAGCGAGGCTTCTGGAACCGGGCCGCGCTTGCAAATTCAGTTTGGCAAATTGGCGGATGGCAGAAATCGGGTCAACCTCAGTTTCACACCGCCATCGAGCCAGAATTATTTCGTCCAAACCCGCGATTCGATCGAATCCGGCTTATGGCAAACGCTGCCCGGCGGCCCGCACAACTCCGGCACAGTGACGGATACCAACTCGGCGCCGCGACGATTTTATCGAATTCAAGTTGCACCGTGAGCGTTACACCGCAGTCCTGGGGTCGGACCTGAGCAATCAGTTCGATGCGAAGAAGCTAGTGGATGTTGAGCGGGCCAGCGCTAGCCTTACAGCCCATTTCCGGGCCGAATTTCCTCCGCTTCCCGATGGTAGAAACGAAGTAAACCGGCTGTTCGTTAGAGTCGAAAAAAGCTGCCGAAAATAGCTCGCAAGGCCTCATTCTCTAATAAGTAAAGACCTTACTTCGCTGGTTCCGAAGGTTTTGTCCAGGTCCGACCCCGGTAACGACGACTTCACCGTCACGCGCCAGTATTACGTCCAGGGCACCGACCTCGTGAAGCCGGACCTCGTGTGCCTGGTCAACGGCATCCCGCTGATTCCATTCGAGGCCAAGCAGCGCGCCCAGCAAAATTCGAACTGGCTGAAAGGCGTCGGCGATCTGTCACTCTACGAATCGAAGATTCCGAAGATGATTGTCTGCAATCTCTTCGGTGTCGCGTGCAATGGACGGCTCGCCAAGTTCGGCGTGCCGGGCGCTTCCTCGTCGTATTTCGCCGAGTGGAAAGATTTGTCGGTGGATCGGACGCCGGGCAATCCGCTGCTCGATCCGGCGCAGACACTTTGTCCCGTCAAACCGGACAAGGATGGCATCCCCACCTGCCAGATTGATGAGGTGGAGAAGATGAAGCAGACGATCGTCGGCCTGCTCCAGCCGGCGCGGGTGTTGGACATCCTCCGCAACGCCATCGTGTTCGAGCGCACCGAAAACGGGGTCATCAAGAAAGTGACCCGCTACCAGCAGTTGCGCGTGGCCAACAAGATCGTCGAGCGCGTGGCAGAGACCGATCTTGACCAAGGCATCGCCTGGCACACGCAAGGTTCAGGCAAGAGCCTCTCGATGCTTTTCACCGCCTACAAGCTGCGCGGTCATCCGAAACTTGGCGACCCGACGGTTTACATCGTCGTGGATCGGAAAGACCTCAAAACGCAGATCGGGGACACGTTCGAGGATTGCCTGTTCCCCAATACAACCAAACCGCTCACCATCGGCCAGCTTCGGGAAAAGATTACCAACCGTCCCGCCGAGGTCATCATCACGACCATCCAGAAGTTTCAGGAAATGGATTTCGGCCCGAATGGCAACGTGAAGCCGGACGACCGTGAGAAGGTCATCATCCTGATTGACGAGGCGCACCGCACGCAATACGGCCAGTTCCATTCCGTGCTCAAGGCGGCGTTTCCCAACGCCAAGCGGTTCGCCTTCACCGGCACGCCCATTCCCAAGACGCAAAAGGAATTTGGCGCGGTCAAAGCCGGCAAGGTCGAGGCGTATCTGGATCGATACGACATTGACGATGCCATCAAGGACGAGGCCACCAAGCCGGTCCGCTATGCTTTCGGCCCGACGGAGCTTTGGCTCGACAAGGACAAACTCAAAGCCGGCTACGAGGACATCACCAAAGAATTAAACGAAGAGGAAAAGCAGCAGGTCGAAAAGAAGGTCCAGCCGTGGAAAGAATTTCTAAAAACCGACACACGCATCAAGGCGTTGGCGGCGGACATCGCGAAGGATTTCCGCGAGGTTGTCGAGCCCACCGGGGGGAAGGCGATGGTCGTCACCGTGGACAAGGAGGGTTGCCGCCTTTACCACACGGAACTCCTCAAGCATTTCAATCCGTCCGAGATTGCGGTCGTCATCTCGCACACCGGCAAGGAAGCTGGCGAGAAGTTGTATAACGACCTTAAGGATTTCAACATGGAGGCGGGTGACTTGAAGGCGTTGCTGAAACGCTTCAAGAAACGCATCACGCCGGAGGAGCAGAAGCTCGGCAACAACCTAAAGGTGCTGATCGTTTGCAACATGCTGCTCACGGGGTTCGACGCGCCGATCCTGCAAACGATGTATCTCGACAGCCCGTTGCGCGATCACAACCTCCTTCAAGCCATCGCCCGCACCAATCGCCCGTGGGATGACCCCGTGACTGGCACGAGCAAGCAGTTTGGCCGCCTCGTGGATTACGTCGGCGTGTTCAAGAACTACCAGGAGGCGCTGGCGTACGAACCGGAGGATTTGCCCGAGTTCAAGAGCACGGACGAAATCGCCGCGCTGTTCCCCGGTCTCATCGAAACGGCCATGAAGCCGTTCGAGGGAATCGCACTGGAGGACACTTACGGATGTTCCATCGAAATTGTCCGGCGGCTACAAAAGATTGACCAGACGCAGTTCGAGAAAGGTTTCCGCGACGTGGTGCAGAATTACGAGGCGCTATCACCGCACGCCATACTCGCGAAAGCTGAGGTCCGCGACCGCTACGAATGGCTGCTGACCATCTACCAGGTTTACCTCACGGAGTTCAAACGCTCAGACTTCGACGCCGAGCTTTACGCGGCCAAGACGCGAAAACTCATCCGCGACTGCGCCAAGCTCAAAAGTTTCCTCGGCCACCTGCCGGAAATCGCCATTGACGAGCGCTATCTGGAAAATCTGCGCTTCAGTAAAATGTCCAGCGCGGACAAGGCCGAAAAAATCATCCGCGACATCGAGACGATTATCCGCCGCGAAGAAGCCCGGAATCCCGCCTACGTGGACCTGGATGTTCGCTTGCAGGAGTTGATCGAAAAGAAACGCGACTTGAACGCGGACATCGAGCAAATCCTGCTCGATCTGGAAAAGCTCTACACCGCCGTGGACGAGGTTGGTAATCTGCCGCACCGCATGGGTTTTGCCGATCGCGGACGCTACGACCTGTTCCTCGACATCAAGCACTCCACCGGCTCGGCATTTGACGAAACGAAAGCCCGGCAATTCGTTGACGTGCTGGTCGGCGGACTGCTCAAGGGCCTTTACGCCGGTTGGCAGGAAAGCGAATTGAAGCGCAACGATCTCGTCACTGACATCAAGACGCTGGGCGACGATGACGATTTTGCTTCTCTCGGCATCAGTGAGAACGTGAACCTCGTCGAGACGCTGTTGAAGCGCCTGATTCAACACTACGCCATTGAGTGAACGAACATGGATGCGGCCCTCACCATCATCCGCCGTCCGGTGAAACACGCACGGTTGCGCGTGCGGGAGGATACCAGCGTCCAGTTGATCGTCCCCAATTGCTTCGACCAATCGTTGATTGACAGCCTGCTTCAGAAGAAGGCGAAGTGGATTGCCCGCCATCAGCAGTTCTTCCGGGACCGCGTTTCAGATCGTCGAACGTTTGCGCCCAACAGGATTCCACTTTTTGGCGAAGTCTATCGTTTAGTGCTCGCCCCTGGGCTTGGCCGTGGAGTTGTCGTTGACGAGCCGGCCAAAGAAGTCCGCTCCGGCCGCGACCTGACGCGCGAAGCCGACCTCCGCCGCTGGCAGCGCACGCACGCCCACAATTTCTTGAGCGCCCGCATTGCCGAACTCAGCGCGGCGCACCGCCTGCCGTTTAACCGCCTGTTCATCCGCTCCCAGCGGACCAAGTGGGGAACGTGCTCAGCCAAGCGCAACATCTCGTTGAACTGGCGATTGATCCTGACCCCGAGGCAGGTGATTGACTACGTGATCCTCCACGAGCTGGTTCACACCAAGATTCTGAACCACAGCCACGCGTTCTGGGTTCATCTTCGCGCCATTTGTCCTGATGCCGAAACTGCAATGCGGTGGCTCAGCCAAAGCGGAAGCAAAAGTTGCCCCAAGCGTTGACCTACACTGGTCGGCTTCCACCCTTTGCCTTCACTACACGTCTGGCTCTCAAAGAAGCATCAAACGTTGCCGAGCTTGTCCTCATCCGCGAACTTGAGCGCCGATTCTGCCGTGAATGTAGGTTCGCCCGAATGGATGTGGCTGTTTACGACGAATCCAGCGGTGATGAACAAGTGTTCGACGTCGGCCACTTGCGCTTACGGTTTTCCGTTACCAAGCAAGGCGGGCCAGTCGTTAACGTGCGCTTTAACCCCAGAAGACTGTCTTGTTAAGGTCTTGTCTTCGTAAGCAACGCAATCTCGCCGTCGAGTTGCTGCAAAAGCTGCTGAACAACGAACTGAAAATCCGTTCGAAGAAATCTCTCGGACAGTCCCGCTCCTTCGCCGAAAAGCTGGAAGCCACCATTCGCAAATACCAGAACCGGACGATTGAAGCGGCGCAGGTCATCGCGCAATTGATTGAACTCGCAAAGCAGATGCGCGAAGGCCAGAAGCTTCCGAATCTCCGGCAAGTCCTCGCCATACTTCGCGATGTATTGCTTGTGCTCGATGAGCTTGTCCCGAATGGCTTGCTTCATACAGGCGGCCTTCGGACCGAGTTGCGGCACGCGATCGATCAGCCATTTGGGGTGCTGCTTGAACATCCTATCGACAATGTGAATGAGCGCTTCGTCGCAGGAGAAGAACGTTTTCATGTTGTTTGCTCAAAGTTCTGCAGACTCGAAACCAGGCTGCGGCACTGAGTCGGAAATTCTGTTCGAGACGGCGTTCCACAAGACGATGGCGGACGCTTCGGCGAGGTTGTGCTCGTAACCGAGAATGCTGAGTGACGCTGTGCTGAGAAGGAAATGCTGCGCTTGCCCCACCGGCAATCCGATCCAACGCGCGGCCAGGACGCGTCCGAAGTGGCCATGGGAGAAGAGCGCGATATTTCCATCCAGCGCGCGGAGACGGGCGATGAGGCGGTCAGCGCGCTCGGAAATCCGGGCGGGCGTTTCCCCGCGAGGACAGCCATCCCGAAAAAGATTCCAGTCCGCTCGCCCCTTGCGAATTTCCGCTGAACGCGCTCCTTCGTAGTCGCCGTAATCCCACTCCGCCAGGTCCGGTTCCATTTCGGCCGCCGGACCCAGGCCGGCCAACTGACACGTTCGTTGCGCACGTTGCCGCGGGCTGGTCAGCACCCGGGCAAACTGGATCTCCCGGAGGCGCTGTCCCAGTTCCCGCGCTTCGTTCTCGCCATGCACGGTCAACGGAACATCCGTATGCCCGGTGTGCTGGCCGGAGCGCGACCACTTGGTTTCGCCGTGTCGAATGAGGTAAATGCGGGGGAGCATGTTGTGCCTGTTGTTGCGCTATTGCAAATTCCGAATCTGACGCTCCTCTGCCGGTTTCAGGCGCGGCGGTCATCATGGCATGTTTGCGAAATCATTTTCACCGCGATTGGCACGTTTGTAAACGCTCCTATAATCGCTCCGGCAGCGGCGGCATCGCAATGGTGTGAAATCGTTACGGAAGATTTGCAGTTTGGCAGAGTGCGTCCCGCCTGCCTCGCTTGGCGACTTGCCGGACGAGATTCCCGCCTTTGCAGCCGCCGTCCATCCCACTACTCTTGCAGCATGAAAATCACGGACGCCGTGCGGAAATACGCAGCGGACCGAAGCACCGCCGAGGAAGAGGCGTTGAAGAAGGGGACGGAAGAAAAGTCCCGCGAGTTTACCGAGAAGGGCAGCGAGCTTTATGCGAAGGCGTGAATGATTCCAAGTTTAGCCAGTTGACTGACGCAGCCGATACGCTGAGACTCCCTACGCCACGCGGTTTCGTTATCCGAACGCCACCTTCGCCATTGAACCGCAGCCGACCGAATACGACGAGGCGTTGCAGCACGCCCAAGGCATTTACGATTTCGTCCTAAACCTGCTCCCGATGGAAGCGCGACCATGAAGATAACCCGTTGTTCGCGCGACGGGTGAAGTGGAAGCATTGACCCAAGGCATTCTCGATTCAGGCGTGCTGCCGGCGCACGCCGACCGTGACGCCGCGCACATCGCGCTCGCCACGGTTCACGAAATGGATATCCTTTTGAGTTGGAGCTGCCGGCACATAGCCAATGCATTCATCATAAATTTCCTTTCGTTGTGCCGCGCCCAGCCCACCACCTGGAAACCCAAAAAGTGAGCGGCGTCAGCGCAATCCCGCGGACGTGCCGCGCATCGCGCTGCGCCAGCACTTCGATGACGATCTTCTTTTCTGCTCCAGCGCGCAGCACCGAGTAGATCGGCGGCAAATGCCCATCGAACCGTATATCCACGACGCTGCCGCGCACGGAAACCACGGTGCCTTGGGGTGCTCCAGTCATGGCGCGGCAAAAATGTTGGTGGGTGGTTTTGCCGTCAGCGAATGGCCCGCGCCTTGATGGTCCATCGCGGTATTGACCATGATCATCTCGCTGATGTTTTCGAGGGTCAGGAGGCCGACCATGCGCCCGCCCGCCACGACCGGCATCGTGGCGCGCTGCCGCGCGTGCATCGCGTCAACCGCGCCTTTCAGCGGGGCCGCTTCGTCCACCGTCTCGCGATCGCGGCACATAGCCTCGGTTACGACGGCATCGCGGCGACCCTCCGAAAGCGCCTTAACCAGATCGTTGCGGCGAAGAATGCCGATTGGTTGATCGTTTTCGAGCACGGGGAAATCCTGCTGGGAACCGGCGAGCAATTCAGTCACCGCCTTGGCCAGTGTGTCCTGCGCCGCGAGGGTGCGAAACCGCGTCATCATGGCATCGCGCACGTGCAGACCGGCCAGCGCGGACTGCATCTCAACTATGCCCGCCTCCGCTTGCGCGCCCAGATACACGAAGATGGCGATGAAAATAAGGAACGGATTGTAGAAGAACCCGAAGATGCCAAAGAGGATGGCCATGCCTTGCCCCACATTGGCGGCAATGGCTGTGGCGCGACGCCGTCCAAGGCGCATGGCCAACAGAGCGCGCAAGACGCGACCGCCATCCATCGGGAAGGCCGGCAGGAGATTGAAGGCGACTAGGAACAGGTTCAGCACTATCAGTCGTTGCCAGAAGGAGCCGCCGGTCACGCTGATTTCCTCCACGGGAGTGAAGCCGCCCGTCGCCGCCAGTCCGACCAACAGGATGGCCGCGATGACCACGTTCACCGCGGGTCCGGCCAGCGCGACCCAGAATTCCTGCATCGGTTTCTCCGGCATCTTCTCCAGGCGCGCAATGCCTCCAATGGGCAGCAGGGTGATGTCGCGCGGCTGGATGCCGTAGCGACGCGCCATCAAGGCGTGACCCAGTTCATGCAGCACCACGCAGCCAAACAAGGCAACGATGAAGGCGACGCCTCGCAGTGCGGCGTCAACATTATGAGTGGCGCGCCAGTAATAGAACCCCAGAAAGGCGAGCAGCAGCAGAAACGTGAAGTGCAGATAAACGTCGATACCGAGCAGTTTGCCGAGTTTGAGAGACCATTTCATAAAGGAACAACTTTCGATAGGGACGGACGCCTTGCCTCGCGGTCCGAGACGACCGTTCCCAAATTCTCTGCGCTGGCCTTACCATTCATGATTCCAGAAGGCCGCTGGTTAAGCGACGAAGCCACGAGGCGCATGAACGCTTCGTGGTATCGTCCCGCTGACACGCTAGGCCGTGGGCTGGCCGTTGCCTACGGGGTGTTCACCCCACATCACGGCCGACAAGCGCTGATTCGATGCATTCGAAATGACTACCGCGGCGCGAGTAATTGCCCCGTGCGACGATCCGTAAAAACAGGCAAAGCTGACCATCCGGACCACGCAACGCAGCCGGATTCAAAACACCTTCGGCTTCCATTGGATTGCTCAATCATCTCATCAATTGCAATGCCAAGGGTGTCCCGGAGTTTTCTAATCCCGTAGGCATCGAGCGATGCTTTGCTTTCGGCCAGCGTGCCATCCAGATCGAAAACAATGAGTTTTTTCATGGATAGATTCTTCTTTCGACATTCTCGTCGCAAAACCTCTCAGATTCTTAGATCAATCAAATCCGAAATTCGAAGGTCGGAATTCGAAACAAATTCGAAAGACCAAAACTCAAATGCTCAAAACGAGCAGGGCCTTTCCACGAAGGTCAATGGCCAGCAATCGCTTTGTTTTGGGTTTTGGATTTGAATTGTTTCGGATTTCGGATTTCGGATTTCGTGCTTCGGGTTTAAATATCCGCATTTCGAATTTCAAATTCCTTTGATTAGGCTTTGCTCTTCCATCCGATCCCCCTCGCTGTCGTTGAGACTTCCGAGAAGCCCGCTTTCTGGAAATAGCGTTTCAGGTTCCTGCCCCCGTAAACGTCGCCACCCTTTTGGGTCTGCAGAAATTTAAAATACGAAAGCTCGAATGGGTTTTCAATTATCGAGGCCGTGCAATCGCGCGATGCCATTGCGAGGAACGCCGTCCACGAACCGAAAACTTCCACCGATGACAATGCTCCCATCCGGCTCGACTGCGACCGCATACACATCCGAATCCGGGCCGCTCATTGGATCGAAATCTGAATTCAATTTTCCGTTCGATTCCAAAACAGCAACACGCGACCGTTTCGCACCGCCGATTTCCGTAAAGCTCCCCGCCACCAGCAACCGATTCTTGGGCAGCAGCGCCAACGCGTTGATCTGGCCATTAGGCGATTGTTTCGAATCGAAAGCAGGATCAATCCGGCCGTTGCCATCCAACAGCACAAGGAAATGGCGCAGTAGTTGGCCAGCTCCCAAGTAACTGCCGGCGGCAAGAGTGCGGCCGTCCGGCCAAACCAGAAGAACGCGCACCGTGGCATCAGGAAACTCTGGCGAATTCAGCTCGGAGGCGAAACCGGAATCAGCCCGGCCGTCCGGAAAGAATCGAGCCATGGCCGACGTTCCTTGAGCCGAATGCGAAGAGCCGGCTAAAATAATTTTTCCGTCCGGTTGAACTGCGATAACCTCCGCCGTTCCCAGCGTTGAGAGATCAGGATCAAACGCCGCGTCCAGGCTTCCATCCGGGTTTAACCGAACGACGCGTTTTCGCGGCTGGAAATTGACCCGCTGAAAATCCCCGGCCACGAGCACCTTTCCATCCGCCTGCTGCGCGATTGAAGAAACCCTCACGCTAACCTTGCAACCCATGAACATCCGGTCGGAACCGGGCGAAACGAGCGCTTCTCGCGCCGCGGGGGCCGTGATCGATTCCTGGATGAATCCTCCTTCACCGCCGGTGTTGATCACTTCGCTCGGAAAGTTCAGCAATTTTCGTGAGCGCGCCGCGGCCGCGGGAATTCCGTCGCCGCCGAGCCCCACCGTGATTCCTGGAGCACCGATCGCGACGTTAAAAAAAGAATCGCGCTGCGCCGCGGCAGTCAGTTCAACAACCGCGTTTGCGAAATCGAAATCTTCGCACGGCGGCAGGGATATCCTTATCAGCGAATTTCCAATCAACCATTTCCCGCCCACCGCCGGGAGAATGATCGGAATGTTGAGCGGACGGACCGAATCGGGCGCGAATTGCGCTTCCTTGTCGATCGCGCCGTCATGCTGCAGGAGCAACAACCGGCCGCTCCCTGCCATGCCGAATGCATAACCGGGCTCGTCCGTTCCCGCGAGGAGCTTTCCGTCCGGATGAATGGCCAGGCTTCGCACCGCGATCCTGGAAGGCAGCCCAGGCAGAAAATCATAATCCAATGCGCCCGGCGAGGTCAGTCGAGTGGAAAAATCGAGCGGCGCGAAATCCGTTGCGGAGAGAAAATATTCATCGTCAGCCGTGAACCCATTCTGATCGACCGAAAGTTGGCTAGGAAAACCAAATTGCGGATCGAATTCGATCACGAAACTGGCGGCAGCCCGTTGGACGAGTCCGATTTCGCCGAACAGCTTATCCACTGTTCTAATGAGAGGCAGCGCCTGGTCAGGAGACAGATTTCCGAATCGCGCGTCGGCTTTGATCTCCTCGACCTTTTCAATGACGCCGTTGGTTACGGTCACCAGAGCCGAGAAGCTCGGCCCAAAAACCGACAGCCCAAAACGAAAACGGTAATGGGAAAAACCACGCGCGAGCCAGCGCTCGAGCAGCTCATCCGAATTCGCTTGGCCGGAAACAGCGCGGTAAAACTGTTGCGGCTTGGCGGGAGTCGCGCGCTCTAAAACGATGGCGGACGGACGCTGAGCCGGCCCGTCCGACGCGCTGGGGAACCGGAGTAATCGCGCCGGACGCCAATTCCACAAGTCGTCCGAGGCTTGGACCTGGAGTGTCCCGATAGGATTTCCGGTGATCTCGAATTCAAATCCGTTCGTGCTGAATTTTCGGGAGCGAACCTCCGGTGGAGTAATCGCCGACAGAGCCACCCCGACGATTCGAGGCTCCGCGCCGGTGGCGCCCATTTCGACCGCCTGAAGCCATTTGAATGAAAAGCAAGCGATGACAATCCAGCGACCCAGCAGGGTGACCCATGGAGTTTTCATAGATTTTGAGCGTTGGTGGCGGATGGCTCCCGAGCAGCGCACGAAACGGCTTGGCTCGTGAGCTCGTTCGCGCAATCGTGTTGCGTTTGATACGTAGCAAATCACAGCGATGTTTCAAAAGACCGTTCCTGGCTCAAAGGCAATGTCCCAACCGCCGTTCCCGCATTTCGTCTGAGAAAAGGCCGACAAAACCTCGGCAATAATCTGTCATTCGGCGAACGTGGATTATTACTAATCGTTGCAAGTGTTCATGCACCCCTCCTCCAGCTCTCTCCCCGGGCTGATGCATGCTTTGCCTTTTAACACCGCGTGGGGAGGGGTGAAGGGTGAGGGGTGTTGCACCCTGTCGCGTGCAATTACTTTTGCGAAGATTGATAGTCCAACGGGACGGATTTCGCACGTAGAATTTCATCCGCAAATTTGAGGCTGGATCGAGCTTGCGGGTTCGGGGAATCTTTGGCCGCTGCCTCGCTCCAGAGGTTCGTTTCTATGAAAAAACAACAACTCCAAGCTAAGGTTAAGTCCGGAGAAATCGACACGATCATTGCCGCTTTTCCAGATGTGTTCGGCCGACTGGTCGGCAAACGGTTCGTTGCCCAATTTTTTCTCGATGAAGTCGCTGACCACGGCACCCACGCCTGCAATTATCTCCTCGCGGTCAATATCGAAATGGACCCGCTCGATGGGTTTGCCATTGCGAATTGGGAAAATGGTTTCGGCGATTTTGAAATGCGGCCCGACTGGAACAGCCCCCGGCTGATCCCTTGGCTTCCCGGAACGGCGCTGATCTTTTGCGATTACCATCGGGAAGAGGGCGGGTTGGTCGACGAAGCGCCCCGCTCGGTTCTGCGGCGGCAGCTCGAAAATCTGGCGCGCCGCAAATGGGAGAGCCGGCTGGCGAGTGAGCTGGAATTCTTTCTTTATAATCAGACCTACCACGACATTTTCGCGAATGATTATCGGCATCCGACACCCTCGAGCGATTACCGGGTCGATTATCAAATTCTGCAGCCGAGCCGGGACGAGGCGCTCATGCGGGCCGTGCGCCAAGGCATGCTCGGCGCCGGCGTGCCGGTGGAAAACAGCAAAGGCGAATGGGGCCGCGGCCAGCACGAAATCAATTTTACCTATGGCGAACCGCTCGAAGTGGCCGACAACCACATCCTGTTTAAGCATGGCGTCAAGGAAATCGCCGCCCAATACGGCAAGGCCGTGACGTTTATGCCGAAGCCATTCGCCCAGGAAGTCGGGAGCAGCTGTCATATTCATCTGAGCCTCTGGCGCGGCGAACGCAGTATTTTCTGGGACGAGAAAAGCCGAACGGGATCAAAAACCTTTCGGCAATTCATGGGCGGGCTCCTGAAATATTCGCCTGAGCTCTGCTACTTTTTCGGTCCGACGATCAATTCGTACAAGCGCTATCAACCGGCCAGTTGGGCGCCGACCAAAATGGCTTGGGCTCACGACAACCGCACGGTCGGTTTCCGAGTGGTCGGATCGAACCGGTCGTTTCGGATCGAGAATCGGATGCCGGGCGCGGACGCAAATCCGTATCTGGCGTTTGCCGCCATGATTGCCGCGGGAATGGCCGGAATCGAGGAAGGGCTGGATTGTGGCGACTGTTACGTTGGCAACGCCTACGCCGATGCAAAATTACGGGCGCTCCCGCACAGCTTGAGCGACGCCGCTGAACTGCTCGATAAAAGCGACTTGGCCCGGCGCGCCTTTGGTGAGCCGGTCGTCGAGTTTTATGTTCACACCGCGCGCCTCGAAGCGCAGGCTTACGACAATGCCGTGACGGATTGGGAACGGGCCAGGTACTTCGAGCGAATCTGACGATTTTGGCTTTTCGCTTTTGGATTTTGGATTCTTTGCCATTTGTCCGCGGGGGCGGTTCGGAAATCGAGATTTGCCTTTGGAATTTATCTCGTCATTCGTCATTCGTCATTCGTGATTCGTCATTCGTCATTCGTCATTCGTGATTCGTCATTCGTCATTCGTGATTCGTCATTCGTGATTCGTGATTCGTCATTCGTTATTCGTCATTCGTTATTCGTTATTCGTTATTCGTTATTCGTTATTCGTTATTCGTTATTCGTTATTCGTTATTCGTCATTCGTCATTCGTCATTCGTGATTCGTGATTCTTTTATGTTCCTCCTCCCGACCCGTTCGATCTGCTTTCTAATTCTGTGCTGCGTTCCCGTCACTGCCTCTGCCCTCTGGTGGGAACACCCCCACGACAAATGGTATTTAAAAGATGATTGGAAAGCCGGCCCGGTCGACCGCTATCAGGCCAGCTTTGATCTGCCCGACGGCGCGGCCTCGGGCTGGATTGTCATTTGGGGCGAGCGCGGCGTCATCCTTCGCATCAACGGCCGTCAGGTCATGCAGCACGTGGATAGCGGAATTATTTACGACGCCGATCTGACCGGCTTCGTTGCTGGCGCCACGCAGATCCGTCTCGAAGCTGGTCCGGGAAAAATCGTGGCCGAAGGCGAATGGATCGATCAGCGCGGAGGTCGTTACGCGTTTGGGTCCGGCTGTGAGTGGACGGGCGTGGCGGGAGCGCGCCTGAAAGCGGCAGCGCGCCCATATCGTCCGGGTAATTCTTCAGGCGCATTCAATACCGCGCACAATGGGTTGCTTCTTCGCTACAATCTCGAGGAACGCGGCAAAACCAGCATCGCCAAGACGCTCGCCCGAATCCAAAAGCTGCAGGATCAATCCATTTTTTTGCTTCGACGGCATCGCAGCGCGAGCGACATTTTAGGCTTTACATCAAAAACGCTTTGGCGAAGCGCCGAGAATTTCGCCGCGGAGCCGATTCGTCGCGCGCAAGAAATCCTCGAGCAGGAAGCGATTCCCGCACAAAAGAATTCCGAGTTTCAGAAAGCAATCGTCGCAGCGGGCAAAGCCGGTGAAGCAATGGCCGCTGCCGAGCTGGCGATTGCCGCGGCCACACAGCTCGAACTCGCCGAACGCGAACGGCTGCATCTCGAAAGCGTGGCGGAGTTGTTGCCACGTTTCGGGAAAGCCGCGCCTGCCATCACTCACGACTTAGAAGAGATCGATGGCTTGCTTGCGGCCGCTGGGCGCGAAGCCGGTTGGGCAGATTGGGCGAATGTCGGAAAGCAAACCGACGCCGCCGAGGCGCAGCTTCGCAGACTTCGTGACAGGCTGGTGAATGTTTTCGGCGGCGCCATCGGCCAGCTGGATAATTTTTCCGAGGACCGTTTCGGGTGGCTCAATTGCCGCGCGCTGAATCGAAATGACCCGGCGGATTTCGATTTTTCAACCGCGCCGCCCGACTCGAATTGGATCGATCTGCGCGGGTGGTGGCAATTCCGAACCGATCCGGCCAATCAAGGCGAGAAATCAAACTGGCCCGCAGCGGATGCTCGTCAGGGCTGGCGTTCTCTCCGTGTGCCTGGCGAATGGGAACGCCAGCAGGTCCAGGACGAAAACGATTCTTCCCCTTGGGACGCGCCGTATAAAATCGATGACGCCCGTTGCGATGATAAACCGTACAACGGTTTTGCCTGGTACCGGCGCGAACTGAAGATTCCGCCGCATTGGTCTGGACGGGATTTGGTTTTGCGCCTCGGCAAAGTGGCGAATTGGGCGCGGCTGTTCGTCAACGGAAAGGCGATTGGCAACGGCCAAATGAATGGCGGCGAGTTTCGTATTCCGGCCGGCAGCATCCACGCGGCCCAGCGCAACACGATCACTATTCAGGTTTATAATCACAATAACTTCGGCGGGATCATCGAGGGACCGGTTGCGCTTTCACTCGATGGAAAGGGGCCAAAAACGATCGTCACGCCCGGCCCGCTTTCGTTCACCACTGAAACCCGTTGGCAGACCCACACCGCGGTTCAAAACCAAACCGCTCTTTCCCCTGCTTTATCGCCAATCATTCTTTTTGCCACCGATTCGAACGAACTCAATCTCTGGGCCTGGGAAGCAAAAGGCATTGGACGGCCGGACCGAATCTCCTTTGGCGCCACGAATTCGCTCGAACAACGATCGAACTTTGCAGTCGACGCGAAAGCGCTCGGCGCGGATTGGCTCTTGCTGAGCGCGGCTGCGAACGAGGCGCTCCGCAAGCCTCGCGATCTTTTAATCATCTTCCGGGACCGGCCGCAGCGGATCGGTTGGGAAACCAACGAGCTGGGCTATGCGGGACTAACAATCCGCTTTGCCGGCACGAATAACTTGCTCGGATTTTTGCAAGCCCCCGATGCGGAAACGAAATGGTCTGCTGAAGAGTGTGAGCGCTGGGCAGCCCGCGCGCATGCCTTGCCGGTGGCCAGCTCTGAATTAGCCGCCCTCGACCGGAAGGATTTTGCCGGAAAGTTCGCCTTGAAATATCATTACCTGGATTGGCCAGGATTTGCTGGCAAGGCCACTGATCGAATCGCGCCGGTGCCAGCGCTGTTATCCTTGGGAATTCAATCGGGATTTCCTGGCCTCGAGCTCGGAAGCGCCGCTTACGCGACAAACTCGGGCTATTGGTTTCGAGCGGGATCAGAGCTGCTCGAATACAAAACTCCGCTTCCTGATAAAACAAAGCTTCTCAAAGGCGTGGGCGAATTGTTTGCGAAAAAGAGCCCGCAAGAAAACAGCCGCGGCGGCAACAACGAATACCAAATGTTCGAGGATTGGCGCAAATGGGGTTTCGATCATTGCCGGTATGCGTTCGCTTGGAATCAGGATTGGGACATTCCGCTGCAAAAGCGGCTGGGCGGCCCGATTTCTGAAGATCTAAAACTCTGGCAACGAATGGATGAATTGGTTCGTGAGCACACCAGCCGCGGGATCATGGCGATGCTCTGCTATTTTTTTAACGAGGACACACCGCAACGGGACAGCCGCGGGCTGGTTCGGAATTCGACCCGGTACTGGCGAATGCATCCGGAAACGCGCACGAACATTTACGAGCTCTGGGGCCGCATCGCACAGCGCTATTCGAGTTATCCCAAGAATTTGATCGCTTACGATTTTCTAAATGAACCGGCTTACATGCACACGGATGATTGGAACCAAATCATTGCTGATCTGACCCGGATTGTTCGCGCAGTCGACCCGCATCATCTCATCGTCTGTGAAGCGGGCGATGGCTGGTCGCAACCGCAATGGTTCCGTTGGCTCAAGCCGACCGGCGACACCAACACGATTTATAGTTTTCACCATTACGGGAAACATTGGGGCTACGCTTACGACGAATATTATCCGAGTTATCAATCCCCGCCGGAACGCTTGAATGAAGTGCTGTTGGAAGTGATCCAGTTTGGCATTGAGCACAACGTTCCAATGCACTGCGGCGAGTTTGGCGTCTCCATGATTTCGCCCGGCGAAGATCATTTGATCTGGCTCGACGATTACCTCGGCCTGCTCGAACGCTTTGGCATCGGCTGGAATTGGTGGAACTGGGATGGGAACGGGATTTACCGCACCGGACTCAAAGCCGGCGGCGAGGTCAGTCCGAACCTGAAAATTTTGCAAAAATGGATCGATCGCAAAACAAATCCTTGAGTGACGCGCGCTCACTCGAAAAACTCATGGCCGTTAGCATTGAACAGTCGCTCCACGAGACTGTCCAACGGCCTGGAACAATTGCTGCTCAATTTCGACGCAACACTAAAAGATTTATGCAGCCAAATTGGGTTCTGACTGCTGGGCTCATCTTCGCAGGACTGATGCTGACTTCCTCCACGAACGGGCAAACACTCATCTCTCGCCAACGAATTTCCCGACCCGTCGCCAATGGAGGCGCTGTCCTTGTCAAATCCACCAGAGAAAGCAGGCTGGTGGGACTCGGGAACCAACTTTACTCGACCGGATTGGAGGACGTGCGAGTCACAATTACGCCGGCAAACGAGCCGACCGACCGGGCCGCTATTTATCTCGTTTCACCCGGCAACAAACGTCTCATCGCGAGTAATTACGACAACAAGAGCGTAAACTTGGGCCGCCTCGAAGCGGGTGAAATCGTGATCGGAGTGGAAGCGCCGAGCGAGAACAACGCTTTCTACAAGACCGGCGAAGGCTCGCGGAATCCGGACGGCTTGCGGCACGCCGTTGTCAGAAGAAAACCGGATGGGTCGGTCGAAGTGAAATTTGAAACCTCGCTTCACAACCCAGCTACTGACTGGAACTGGGACCGCATCCCCGGTCGCAGGGGGGTTCTGGAAGACGTGATGCTCACGTTCACGGGCGGTGTGACTGCTGATGCCAATGTTCCCGAGTTGTTAAAAGCTTTGCAAAGCCCGGACCCAAGCCAGCGCCAAACCGCAGCTAAAGTCTTGAAACAGGCATACCCCAGAATGGCAAAGCTGGCCGGACTCAGATGATTAAAAAAACCGGAAGCGCACGCTGCGCTTCCGGTTTGATTGCCCCCAGTTTCAGCCAGTTATTCCTTGGAAGGCTGCGTGGTCGTGTCCGGGTTCGGTTTGCTGGAATCCTGAAGCGATTCCTTGCTAGACCCACGCGAGATTTGCAACTCGTTCTTAACGTTTTTCACCCCTTCAACCTGGCGCACGCGATTTTCAATTTCCTGCTTTTCCTTTTCGGAAGGAACAATGCCTTGCAGCTTGATTCCATCGTTCGAGGAAACAATCCGCACGATCGAAATCGGCGTTGCGCTCGAAGTCGCCGGTTGCGTCAATGCTGTCCAAACGCGTTCGGACATTTCATCGCTCTGGCCGCTGCTGGCGCCGCTTTGGCTGGCTGCTCCAGGGCTGCCCTGAGCGGAGTTTTTCTCCTCTTTGATGTTTTCCTGTTCTGTGTTGCTGACCACAGAGCTGCCGCGAACCTGCCCAGCCGGGCCGCTGACCCCGATTTCACCGGAGGCGCTTGCGCCTGGCGCCGCCGCGGCGCCGATCGCGTTCGTGTCCGAATTCGAAGACGCGGACGATGACGCGCTGATTTGATTCGTGTCGTTGGACTTCGCGCTGGAGAAGTCTGACTTCGAGCTGGAGAGATCTTTACTCTCGGTCACAAGGTTGTTCATGCTGGCCGTGCCTGAATCTGCTTTGTGGAGGGAACTTCCTCCGGAGGTTGACTCCGTGACGGTCGTCTGACTCGAAGACGAGCTTGAATTGGCCGGCTGCCCAATGGTCAGTTCATTCGTGCTGTTGAGCTGCGAGCTCGCACTGATGGCGGAACCGGATTGCGACTGTTCACCGGGCGTCCCGGCGGCATCACGATCCTTGGAATGAAGGCTTCGTTCGTCCGACGTCATGGTGGTTGAAGTATCGCCGGGTGTGGCGGGCGTCCTGCTTTTTTCGTAAGTGGACGTGGTCGTTTCACTCTCATTCTTATCTCTCTGGCAGCCTGCTCCCAATAAGAACAGGGCAGCGATTAAGGCTAATTTTTTCATATGTTCAATTTCGTTTGAGTTCGTGAGATCAGCCGCCCTGCCCCTGTTTGGTTGCAGTGAACAAGGCGAACTCCTTTTGGTTCCAAATCTCCGCGGGCTCGGCCTTTTTTCAATGCGTGGAAAGACCGAAATTGGCCTCGGGAAATTTTGGATGGCGAACGGAGGACTTTGCGGGAAATCGGCAGGTAGAATCCCGGCGTGCCTGGAAAGGACTTCAAGCGTCTTTGGAAAATGGGCTCCTAATCCAGCCCGGACGCCTCGGCTAAAACAGAAGAATCAATCTGCCCGCGGTTGACCAAATCGTGCAGATCCCTGGCGATCGTCCGGCGCGACACTTTGAACTCTCGCGCCAATTGCGAAATATTGGCTCGATCAGCAGTTCGTCGCAGCCGATTCAAGAGCTCGTGCTGCCGCGCCAACCGTTCGGTAAAACGCCGCTCAGGCTCGGTGCTGTCGATTTTTTCCGCCCGTTCCAAAGATTGCAGCGACCGCACGGTTTCGCCCAACCCGCATTTTTCCAGGGCTTCGCGCACGGTTTCTTCGAGTTCATCGATGTCGACCGGCTTTTCCAAAACGTAATGAGCTGACGAAGGCCCTTGCAACGCTTTCAGTTTCTCGCGCACCCCCAACGTGCCGGAAATAATCACGATGGGGACGTGCGCGGCGATCTCCTTGAATTTGGGCAGGAAATTCGTCCCTTTCTCGCCGTCCGCGAGGACGTGATCGAGAATAATGACATCGGGCAATTCCTCTTCCAACGCTTGCACGGCGGCGCTGCCGTTGGCCACGCAAACCAGCCGATAGCCGCGCAGCGCCTTTGAGTACAGGCGAATTTGCTGCGGATCGTCTTCGACAACTAGAATTGACGCCAACGGACGCTCAAACATGATGCGCTGCTGTTTTAAACAATCGGCCACGAAAATGAAAGTGAGCGAGTGACGCGCACGGCTCGCTTCCCGCTTGCCTGGCGCAGGGCAACCGCAGAAACTCGCCCCATGCTTCGATTCATCCTGCTCGTCGCCGCGCTTTTCGTGATTAGGACTGGCTGCGGCGCTGACCTTGCGCCTGAAACAAATTCCGCCCGCTACGAATTGCGCGCGGAGCATGACCGGGATGGAATTGGAAAGTTCTATTTGGGAAGGGAAATCGCCCACGTCATGGGGCACGAGGGAGCAGGTTGGCTGGAACGTCCCGAACGCGCGGAGGAAGAACGGCCGGACGTGCTTTTGCAAAGCCTTCCCATTCGTCCGGGCGAAGCGGCCGCCGATATCGGCGCGGGCACTGGCTATTACACGCGCCGGCTGGCTGGAAAGGTCGGACCGAACGGGAAAGTTTTCGCGGTCGATATCCAGCCGGAGATGCTCGAGTTGCTCCAGAAAAACTTGGCACAGCTCCGAATCACAAACGTCCAGACGGTGCTCGGCACGATCACCGATCCGAAGTTGCCCCCAGCTTCGGTGGATTGGGTGTTGCTCGTGGACGTTTACCATGAGTTTTCCGATCCGTACGAAATGATGGAGGCGATCTGCCGCTCGTTAAAACCGAACGGCTGTGTGGTGTTCGTCGAGTTTCGCTTGGAAGACCCCGCCGTTCCGATCAAGCGGCTGCACAAGATGAGTGAAGCTCAATTAAGGAAAGAGATGAACGCGCAACCGTTGCAATGGGAAAAGACGATTTCGACTTTACCCCGCCAACATATCGTGATCTTCAGAAGAACCGAAATTCAAATGTTCAAAACGAACAGGGGCTTTCCATGAAGGGCAATGGCCAGCAATGGCTTTGTTTTGTTGGATTTTGGATTTGAAGGTTTGGAAATTGTTTCGGATTTCGGATTTAGTTCGGATTTAAGTATCCTCATTTCGAATTTCAAATTCCTTTGGCTAGGCCTTCTCGTCTTCTCGCGCGAAGATTTCGCGGATCACATCCTCGACCGGGACCTCCTGGATGTCCAAATCGGAAACTGGCCACGAATCGAGCAAGCTTTTGCACACGGAAATGACGCGGTCCCGTTTGACCTTCAATTTCGCCCCGGAGGGCGTTTGTTCCAGGACCTCGCCAAAATCCCGCAATCCTTCCCGTGGCGGCGAATTGCCTTCGCCAAATTCGATTTGGACGAGCTTGAAATCGGCGAAGCGATCGAGGATTTCGCTTAAGTTGCCGTCGAAAAAAATGGCGCCCCGGTCGATGATCACGACCCGGCGGCAGAGCGCCTGAATATCCGCCATGTAATGGCTCGTGAGCAGCAGAGTCGTTTTTTGCGTCGCGTTGTGATGCCGCAGAAATTCGCGGACGGTTTGTTGCGAAACGACGTCGAGGCCAATGGTCGGTTCGTCCAGAAAAAGAACTTTCGGACCGTGCAGCAGCGCCGCGACCAGTTCCATCTTCATCCGCTCGCCGAGCGAAAGTTCGCGCACCATCACATTGAGCTTGTCGCGGACACGCAACAATTCGGTCAGCTCATCCAGCCGGCGGTTAAATTCCGAGGTAGGGATTCCGTAAATTTTGCTGTTCAATTCGAGCGATTCGCGCGCGGGCAGGTCCCACCAGAGCTGATTTTTTTGGCCGAGAAGCAGAGCGAATTGTCTGCGATAACCGTCCTCCCGCTCCCACGGGACGAAACCGAGGACCCGGGCCGTCCCGCCGCTGGGGTAGAGCAAGCCCGAGAGCATTTTCAACGTGGTTGTTTTTCCCGCCCCATTCGGACCTAAAAACCCGACAAACTCCCCCTCCTCGACTTTGAAGTTAACGTTCTGAACGGCGACCGTTTCCTCGTACTCGCGCCGCCACAACCCGCGCAGGGCCCCTTTCAACCCGGGCCGCTTTTTGTAACTGCGGTAAACTTTTGTCAGGCCCTCGGCTTCGATAACCGCCATGCAGACGCTAAGAGAGTCAAAAGGGCCAACAGCGTCAAGAACCGTCCTTGGTTTTCGGAACGAAATGTCTTTGCCGACTCTCGCCTTTTGCCGGCTTCAGCGTTTTTAACCTTCTAACCCTTTAACGTCTTTAACGTCTTTAACGCTTTTACCCCTCGCTCAGCGCTGCAGGACTTTTTCCAGGTAAGCCACCGTTTGCCGAACGTTCGAATCCACTTCCATCCGGTCCTTCACCAACCGGCAGGCGTGCAGCACCGTTCCGTGATCGCGGCCGCCAAACGCCTCGCCGATGTTGTTCAACGAGCTTTCCGTCAGTTGCCGAGATAAAAACATCGCCACTTGACGCGGGAAAGCGATGTTCTCGGGCCGGCGCTTGCTGGTCATGTCGGCGAGCCGGATGTCAAAATGTTCCGCCACCTTTTTCTGGATCGTTTCGATCGTAATCGAGAAGCGCCCCTCCTCATGAAGCAAATCGCGCAACAACGCCTCAACTGTGTCGGTGCTCAGCTTCTTTCCTGTCAACGAAGCATAGGACGCCACGCGCGTTAACGCCCCTTCCAACCGGCGGATGTTCGACCGAATTCGCGCCGCGAGGAAATTAATAATCTCCGCGGGCAGCTCGACGCCCATGTTCTTTTCCTTTTTCCGCAGAATGGCGATTCGAGTCTCGATGTCGGGCGGCTGCAGGTCCGTGACCAAACCCCACTCGAACCGCGAAACGAGACGGTGCTCGAGGTTCTGAATCTCGCTGGCAGGACGGTCGCACGTCAAAACGATCTGTTTGTGCGATTCGTGCAGCGTGTTGAACGTATGAAAAAATTCCTCCTGAATCCGTTCTTTTCCCGAAAGAAATTGAATGTCGTCGATCAGCAACACTTCGGTCTGGCGATATTTTTTCCGAAAACGAACGAGCTGGTTGTTCTGAATCGCATCGATGTATTCGTTGGTGAATTTTTCACACGAAACGTAGGCAACGCGCGCACCCCGTTTCTGATCGCACACATGCTGTCCGATGGCGTGAAGCAGATGTGTCTTGCCCAGTCCTACTCCGCCATAAAGAAAAAGCGGGTTGTACGATTTGCCAGGCGCTTGCGCGACTGCCAGCGCCGCGGCGTGAGCGAAATTGTTGTTATTTCCGACCACGAACGTTTCAAACGTGTTGTTCGGATTGAACGACCATTCGCCCCGGAGCGCTTCCTCTTTCGATTCTCGAGGCCGCCCCGGTTTCCGACCAGGGTGCGCGTTGGCGGGAGGTTGTGTCGGACTGTTGGAAATTTGGAAATTAACTTTGATGACCTCGCCGGATGCCTGCGCCAGCACATCCTGCAGAAGTCCCAGATAATTGTCCCGCAACCAAACTTCCGAAAAGTCATTCGCCACTTCCAAAATCAACGTCTCGCCGGTGAAACCGATCGCCCGGAGCGGGGCAAACCAGAGATTGTAGATCTCTGAATTCAGCATGCCGCGCAATAAATCCAGAGCTGACAGCCAAATCTTCTCCGCGGGAGTTTGCATGGGTGGATGAGCGAAAATTTTGTTCGGTTCCGTGGAATTATTCACTTCGCTTTCGGAGCGTGATGTAAGACTCAGTTCCCGAATCATTTGCAGAGCCCTCCCTTGAGGCCGGCCGAAGAGCAAATCAGAAATTGCTTAGGAATTCGCGAGATGGAAGAAGGGCTGGATCGTAAGCGGTTCATGAACAGATATTTAAAACAAATGAATCCGGCCGCTAGATTGAAATCCCGAGCTCAAATTTGCAACGCCGAATCCACTCTGAAACCGGGAACAGCTTTTAGTCAAACCCTCCGCATGTGACGAGGACAACATATTAACTCTTATTCACGAGTTATTCACAGGCTTGCTCAGAGCAGGTTCAGCGCCCTTCGCACCTCGCCTCATCCCAGAAAATCCGAATCGCGAATTGCGAAATACGAAATACGAAACAAATTCGAAGGACCAAAATTCGAGTCCCCCAAACGCGCCGCTACAGAACGTCCGCAACGGCGTCGTCGCCGAACTCAATTACACGTCGTAATAGAGGAAGTATTCGTAAGGGTGAGGACGCAACCGCAACGCGTCATCTTCCTTGCGCTTGGTCGAGACCCACATTTCCAGGAAGTCGGTCGTGAACACGTCCCCCTTCAAAAGAAAGTCGTGGTCCGCTTCCAAGTGGTCCAGCGCCGCGCCCAAGCTCGCGGGCACATTCGGCACTTTGGCCAATTCTTCCGGCGGCA
>Ga0082335_1000607_pt1 | contig 87197 bp, 80 predicted proteins | sample Subgrocontami58m_FD_72375 | JGI IMG/M metagenome (GOLD analysis project Ga0082335, IMG submission 72375) | Subsurface groundwater microbial communities from S. Glens Falls, New York, USA - GMW37 contaminated, 5.8 m (SPADES assembly) (version 2) ...
GGTCTTGAAGCATTTCACCTGCAACAGCAGCAGCAACACAAACAACTGCCGCAACTCCAAGTACAGCAGCCACACCTTGAACTCCTTTCATACCGAGCGCAACCATTAATAATGCTGCTATGACTAATGTTGAAAGTGTAAGTCCGCTTATAGGATTATTACTTGAACCGATAATACCAACAAGGTATCCGGAAACTGCAGCAAAGAAGAATCCCGCTACAATCATAACAATAGTAGCAACTAAAGCAGCAATAATATCTTGTGCGAAATAATTATAAATAAAAAAAGTAAAAACACCGGTTAAAAGAATTCCAATTACAATCCATTTAAATGAAATATCTTTTTCTATTCTATCAACAACATGCTCTCCGGCAGCAGCTTTTTTAACATCGCCTATTGAGCGCGAAATTCCGGTGATCAAATTTTTTCTCATTCTCCATAATGTAAATGAAGCACCTACCAACATTCCACCAATTGCAATTGGTCTTACATAACTTTTCCATACCTGAACAATAGTAGATGTCCAATCCACAACAGTCGGTGGTACAGTTTTAAAAGTTTCTGTCCAAATAGTAGCATCAGGAAGTATAGAACCAAATTTGAAATAAGTAATAAGCGGAGCTAACAAACCCCAAGCAAGAACACCACCGCTAAAGTTCAAAGCAGCTAATCGCGGACCAATAATATATCCAACACCCATGTATGCGGGGCTTACATCCGGAGAACGGAATAATATATTTCCTTTACTTAAAGAGATCAGTCCATCTGCACTTGTAGCAAATAATCTAAATTGCCCCAATGCTTGAATAGCAGCACCGAAGCCCATTGCACCAAATAAAAATTTTGAACCAGTTCCGCCGTGACGACCGGCTTTATGTATCTCTGCAGCAGCAACAGATTCCGGAAAAGGAAGTTCAACATCTTCAACCATAACTCTTCGTAACAAAGCAACAAACATAATTCCTAATACACCGCCTGCCATCATAATAGCTGCAGACAGTACATAATTACCCGGTGTAAAAAACGGAATCCATATACCGGCAATAAAAAAAGCAGGTAATGTAAAAATTGCACCTGCAGCAATAGATTCTCCAATAGAACCAACTGTACGGGCAAAATTCTCCTCAAGTATCGTTCCCTTGAAAAGTTTAATGATTGCCATTCCAATTACAGCGGCAGGATACGTAGCGGCAATTGTCATTCCGGCTTTCAATCCTAAGTAGGCATTTGCTGCACCTAGAACAACTGCAAGAACAAGCCCAATTACAAGAGCGCGTATTGTAAATTCTGCCATATTCGTTTCTGATGAAACAAATGGAACATGTTTCTTTTGTTCCGCCATATTTTTCTCCTTTGAATGGTGAGATAGTTTATTAAATGAAGATCAATTGAAAACTATTCCATAATGCGTTGGCTAATATAAAGATGAATAAACAGCAGAGCAACATGATAATTGATAATTGAGAATTTATAATGGAGAATTAAAATTTAAATAAAATAGTTTCAATATTTATTTATGGTTATTGAATAATTCTCCATTCGCAACCTGCCTGCCGGCAGGCAAGGTTCTAAATTCTCAATTCAAAAACTCAGTTTTCTCATTCCAATATGGCAAATTGCAAAATCATATTTTACGGGATCGGTTGGATCGAATCTTTTCAATTTCTCTGTAATTTCTTCAGCCATTTTCCATGATACTGATTTTTGTTTAGTCAATTTAAGCTTTGTGCAGATCTTTGCTACATGTGTATCTACAGGAATTACAAGCTTAGCCGGAGAAATTTCAGTCCATAACCCAAGATCAAGTTCATCTTTACGTATCATCCATCTTAAAAATAAATTTATTCTCTTACATGCACTTCCTTTAAAAGGATCGGGAAACATAAATTTAACACCATGTGTTACTCTTCCCTTCCTTAAAATTATTTCCAGGAAATGTTGGGAGAAAATTGAAATTGCATTCTTGAGATTCAGATCTTTTTCGAAGTAGTAAAGAAGAAAAAAATATTTTAATGAACCGTAATTTCTGTAAATATTATTCAATGCAAAAAATAATTTTGTAATATCTTCACTTGTATAGAAACGGTGCTTAATTGAACGAAATAATTTCATTCCGTTCTCGTAAGAATAATCAGCAACAAACCGATACGGTTGATTATCCATTATTCCATGTACTTTTTCGAGTGAGTTGTTGATTTGTTTTACGTTCCCATATGCAAAGACAGATGAGATAAATGCAGAGATCTCCGCATCATAATAATTTTTATATCTGCGCGGGAATTCTAAAGGATCGGGAGAGATTTTACTGCTGTCAAAATATTTATAATGATGGTCTAACTTTTTCTTGAGCAGAATTTCTTTTTGTGATAGTACTAAAATTTTTCTTGCCATTATTTTCTATACAATTTGATTGTTACGCTAATTTTTATTGCAGTTTATATTTAAGTAAAAAGGTTTCATATTCTTTTACATAAGATGTAGTTCTATGATGTTCTTTTTGATTTCTAATATATTTCTCTACATTCTCAACATTAGATTCACTTACGGAAAAAGCACCATAACCTATTTGCCATGCAAATTTATTCTTCAAAAAATTGTTTTGATTTACCCAGTGAGACGATTCACCTTTTATGTTATGGATAACATCCTTGATAGAATGATTAGGATTTAGAAGAAATAAAATATGAAGATGGTCTTGAATTCCATTTATTATTTTAACATAGCAATTATTTTCATTAACGAAATTATTGAAAATATGTTGATGCAATTCTGATTCAAACGATTCTTTTATTAATGGCTCTCTATCTTTAGTGCTGAATATTACATGAATCCATATTTTGGATATTGAATGCGACATATTCCCCTCCATTATAAAAACGGTTGAAACCGTTACAATGAATTATTATTTATAATTGTCAGCCCATAGATTAATCTATGGGCTGATATGAATGCATGAATAATTTTTTTCCCAAAACCGATTCATCGGTTTTTACAAATCCAATTTCTCTTGATGAGATTTCTTTCCCTTCTTAGCAGCAGCTTTGAATGTGATATTCACTTGCGGAAGTTTCGGTCGCTTGTTCAAAAAATAATCTTTGAGTGTTAGAATCTGTAAACGCGGATATTTGTAACCTGGCACTTCCACAAATCCCGATCCTGCAACCGTATCCATCATTGGTTTAGTTGGATTTTCGATTGTTAGAAAAACTCCGAGCTGGCATTTATGTTTATCCATTGCACCAATAAGCGCATCAATATCTTTGGACTGAATATGTGTTCCGCCCTTAACTTGAAAACCGACTTTGATCGTTTCGTTCACTTTTTGGTCAACAAGATATTGTCCAACGCCGTCAATACCTTTATCCGAACCTTTCGTGCCGAATGTTGTTGAGAAGACTTCAAATTCCGTAAGCCACCAATCTTGAAACGCATTCGGATTTTGTTTCCACAATTCTACTGCGCTTACTTCATCTGTTGGTGTGCCGCGTACTTCAAAACTATTTAAAGATTTTCCGTAAGTATCTTTCAATCTTCTTTTGATAAGTGAAATTGCAATCGGAGAAATATCAATTCCAATCCAATTGCGGTGAAGCGCTTCCGCCGCATCAACTGTTGTTCCGCATCCGCAGAAAGCGTCAAGCACTGTGTCTCCTTCGTTACTGCTGGCTTGTATTATTCTTTCCAAAAGTACTTTTGGTTTTTGTGTTGGGTAACCGAGGCGTTCTTTGGCTTGCGATGAAACTGGATTTATATCAGTCCAGATTTCTTGTAAAGCAACACCTTGCATTGATTCTAGATATCTCTTGTATCGAGGTACACCATTTTTAGAAAAGAAGATCAAGCCTTTGTCAAATAACATTTCTAATTTTTCTATTGTTGTTAATGATTTTGCTTTTTCTTTTCCAACCAAGTTTTCAATTGGTGTTATTGGGACTGCCCAGTGTCTTCCTCTTTCAGTTGGATTAAATCCTCTCCATTCAGAACTAGATTCCCCTTTAGTAGTTCCAGCACCTGTTAAATCATCAGATTTATATAAACCTTTTTCATCTTTTAAGTTATATGTATTTTCAATGTATTCTTCATCATAAGATGTAAGTAAAGTTTTAAAATAATACTCATCACTTTTAGAATAAAATAATATTCTGTCGGAGTTACGCCCAAATCTATTACTATCACTATGAGCAGTAGTTCGTTTCCAAATAATTTCGTTTCTAAAATTATTTTCACTAAAAATAATATCACAACAACTTTTCAAATAATGACTCATAGTTGAATCGCAATGGAGATAAAAACTTCCGGTTGGTTTAAGAACTCTGTGCAGTTCAACTATACGTAAACTCATCATAACCAAATATGGGAAAGCGTGCGGCGCAACTTTTTGGTAAGTAAGGAGAAGATAAAAAAGATTCTCGGTTTTCATCGTATGGAGTTCGTTAAGAGAATCTTGAATGTTCTTTAATGTCCACGTGTCTTCAAACGCAATGCGCTGGGTTTGTATTTCTTTGTCGTCAAAGAAAATATTGTAATCGCGTTTACTGTTAAATGGCGGGTCAATGTAGATAAGGTCAATAGATTCGTCTTTGATGTTATCTTGCAAAACGTTTAAGCAATCGCCGAGGTAAAGGTAGTTCATAAAGCCCTCAATTGAAGAAGACAATAACAAAATAAATAATTGTCACATCATTTGCTTAGAGATTGCTTCTCTTGTCTATTTGTCATATTGTGCATCACGAAGATTACACCAATGTTCTCTTAAAATAGTAAGTCGTTTAACAATATCAACAGCTTGATTAATAAAATCATCTAAATCATTTTTCGAAAGACGTTGTTCTATAGAAAAAGAATTGTTCTTTTTCATATTAATAATGTCAATGAAATCTGGTTCACCAGTTGGAGGTTCTATAGTCCAACCATAGGTTAGTGGATTATGGGCAATTCTATTTCTAGTTTGAGACATTACCAATGTTCTTGCCCATAAATTGTTTGTTTCAATTTTCCATTCCTTCTCAAATCCTCTCTCTAGCACTAACTTTGTAATCCATGATACTCTTTTAGTAAAATTATCTTTTGTAAACTTTTCTATAAATTCGGGCTGTTCTGTGAGTTGTACTAGCCATTGATAACTCTCAAATTCAATCACTGAAAAATTTAATATTGCTTTACCTATTCGTTCAACCCACGGAGGTACAAATGAAGGATCAATATCATAAATAATTTTACGCATTTTAGTCAAATCACACTTTATCAGAATATTGCTTTGACAGTTCATCAACTTCATTTAAATAATTTTCCCACCATTCACATGCCATCCAGGCAAGCTTTCGTTCATTCATTCCTTTAAATTTACCAGAAGTGATAAACGAATTGATTTTCATTTGTGATGATTCAATCATAAAGCCCTGACTTTCTGTCATATCAATAGACATGACAAGTTCACTTCCATCGGAAATCCAACCTAAATTGCCTACACGAGAAATGCTATGTTCATAATTTTTTAAAAATCTATTCCTCTCTTCAACAATAAATTCCCAAAAAATACTAGGTTCAGGTTTTGTTTTGCAAAGATCATCCCATTTTTTTTTGATCGCTTTTGACATTGCAATCGATTCTTTTGTATCAACAGTATTTAATACATGACCAACAGCACGGAGTAGAGCAACTATTGACATCCAAGCTATTCTAAAATCCTCTGCTTGTAATCTATCTGTATAATTTTCAATTGCATGCTGACAATCATATAACACCTTACGAGCATTTTTTGACATAATAATTTATGTTAATATTAGCTAAATATATTTTGTCATACTTCTAATGAGCTCTTGTCAACGCAATCATCTCTTTAATTGCTTGTTCAACACCAACAAAAACTGCGCGGGCTAGAACAGCATGACCAATACTAACTTCATCAATTTCTGAAATTGCAACAAACTCTTTCATGTTAATATAATTCAAACCGTGTCCTGCATTAACTCCAAGACCAAGTTTCTTTGCATGTTTTGCTGCAATACGAACACGTTCCAATTCATCAAAAATATCTTCTTCACCAACTGCGTTTGCATAATTACCGGTGTGGATTTCAATAAAGTCGGCATTAATTTCAGCCGCCGCATCAATTTGATTTATATCCGGTTCAATGAAAAGCGATACGGTAATTTCAGCATCATGTAATCTTTTAATTGCTGAGCGAATATTTTTAATATCGTCAATTACATTTATTCCGCCTTCGGTAGTCAATTCTTGTCTTCGTTCGGGAACAATAGTAGCAAGTTCCGGCTGAACATCGCATACGATATTAATTATCTCATCAACTGCAGCCATTTCAAGATCAAGTTTTGTGGTTATAAGTTCGCGAAGTAATCTTACATCGCGTTCGTTGATATGTCTTCTATCTTCGCGAAGATGAACTACAATTCCATCCACACCATACAGTTCTGCCATTAAAGCAAATGTTACAGGATCCGGTTGTGTTTCTCCGCGTGCATTTCTTAATGTAGCAATGTGATCAACATTTAAGCAGAATCTCATTTAATCCTCACTTTCTAGAACCAAACTTTTAATCTCCCCTTTTACAAAGGGGAGAAACAGAGGGGTTCATTATAGATTGTAATTCTCTAACTTTTATTTCTATAGCTGATATTACTTTATCTAGATTTTGATTCACTTCTATATTTGTAAATCTAATAATTTTTAGATCAAGTGACTGTAGAAATTTTTCCCTTTCCTTATCATAATTAATAGCTTCTATATTTGCAAAATGTGAGTCACCATCAATTTCAATTGTCAGATGCAATTTCGGACAGTAAAAATCAACAACAAACTTATCAATACTAAATTGCCGTAAGAAACGTTCGTTGTATATTTGATTCTTCCTCAAATACATCCAAACAAGTTTTTCAGAAAACGTTTGATTGTTCCTAAGATATCTTCTTTTGTCTTTCTCTGATTTTTTATTGAAAAGCTTTGTCATTTATATTTTCAATAGTAAATTTATTTATAATTTACTCTTTAATGAATCCCCCTTATTCCCCCTTTTATAAAAAGGGGGATAACGTGAGACAAAATGTTTCTCACAAATCAAATTTAATTCCTTGTGCCAATGGAAGTTTTGTTCCAAAATTAATTGTGTTAGTTTGACGGCGCATATATTGTTTCCACGAATCAGATCCTGATTCACGCCCGCCGCCGGTTTCCTTTTCGCCGCCGAATGCACCGCCGATTTCCGCACCCGATGTTCCTATGTTCACATTCGCGATTCCACAATCACTTCCCCAATGAGATAAAAATTCTTCCGCTTCTCTCATATCAGTTGTAAAGATCGAAGATGATAATCCCTGCACAACCCCGTTCTGAATTTCGATTGCATTATGAACATCACCTTTGTACCGGATCAAATATAAAATTGGTGCAAATGTTTCTTCTTGAACAATCTTAAAATGATTTTCAGCTTCAACAATAGCGGGTTTAACATAACAACCGGATTCATATTCCGCTCCGCTTAAAACTTCCCCGCCCACAATTATTTTTCCGCCTTCTTTCTCAACTTGTTTGAGTGCATGCTTAAATTCTTCAACAGCTCCTTTATCAATCAAAGGTCCAACATGATTTTTCTCATCAAGCGGATTTCCGATCTTCAAACTTTTATAAGCATTCACTAAAACATCTTTTACTTTTTCATAAATCTCTTCGTGAACAATTAATCGCCTTGTTGATGTACATCTTTGTCCGGCAGTACCAACAGCTCCAAAAACAAGAGCCGGAACTGCAAGTTTTAGATCTGCATTTTTTGTCATTATTATTGCATTGTTGCCGCCAAGCTCTAGGATAGCTTTGCCAAATCTTTTTCCAATTACTTCCGATGCATGTTTGCCGACATTTGTTGAGCCGGTTAATGAAATGAGAGGAATTCTTTTATCGTTCAAAAACTTTTCGCCGATCGTAGAACCTTTACCAATAATAAGAGAGAATAATCCTTCCGGTAAATTATTTTCTTTAATTACATCAGCTAAAATATTTTGGACAGCAATAGCACAAAGCGGAGTTTTCGAGGACGGTTTCCAAAGATTAGAATCACCGCACACGGTTGCAAGAGCAGAATTCCAAGCCCATACTGCAACCGGGAAATTGAATGCTGTAATTATTCCAACAACTCCAAGCGGATGATATTGATCATACATTCTATGGTTTTCCCGTTCGCTCATCATTGTGTTTCCGTAAAGTTGGCGCGAAAGTCCAACGGCAAAGTCACAAATGTCAATCATCTCTTGAACTTCGCCCAATCCTTCCTGTAATGATTTTCCCATTTCGTATGAAACAAGCGTACCGAGCGGTTGTTTATATTCTCTAAGTTTCAATCCAATCTGTCGTACAACTTCTCCTCGTTTTGGTGCGGGAACGGTTCTCCAATAATGAAATGCTTCGTGTGCTGTCAGTACGATATCGTCATAATCTTTTTCTGAAGCTTGAAACACTTTTGCGATCGGTTTGTTATCTGTAGGAGAAACTACATTAATCACACCTTGATCTTTTGTATGAAACCAATTTAATCCGGTTGAAGCTCCAAAATTTTCATCTTTTATACCTAATACTTTTAAGAAATCCATGAATACCTCTTTATTTTTTAATTAATATTTCGAGACGATTAGAAGTGAATTTACATTATTCCAAAATTTTTCTAAAGCAAGTTAATCAGAATGGATTTCTATTAGCAACATTGATAGGAAGGCAAATAATCAAAGCCCATCCCTACCCTTCCCAAAGGGAAGGGCTTTTTTAAAACTCGGTCGAGGTATTTAATCCTCGACCTTCGTTTTTAAATTATAACCTCGTAACAACCTGCCCGCCGTTTTGCTTTGGCAGGCGTGGCTTAGAGAAATTTTTTCGATTAAATTTAATTATTATTCGAATTTTTACATCGGTTGGATAGAACCAACGGAAGATTTAATGGAAAGATTAGCACTCTCTAACAAATCTTTAGGAACTGTATAATCAAATTGGATTATATCGCCCGAAAAATTTTCAAATATAATTTTGTAAGAGATAAGATTTTCTTTGCGGAATTTTAATTGTGTAAAATAAATTTTGGAATGAATAAAATTTCCTACAGAAAGATTATTATCCTTATACTTTGCGTTGAGTAAACCTTTATAATAATTCAAACGTGCGCTTTTTGAAATGGTAGTATCGTTTGTTTCTACTTTGCCGACACTTAAGAAACCACCAATTGAATTATTGAAGAAAATATAGATTGGCTGATAGAAAAAATTATCATGTTGGTTTATAGAAGCGCCGCGAGATTCAACTTTTCTAGAAATGGATGATTGTTTAAGGTCCCAGCCATTCGGAGGTAAAAATTTAATTCCCATACTTTGATCAACTACTTCAATACCAAGTTTTGATTTATCAAATGCGATAAAATCGCTCAAATCTGATTCGCCGTTTTTCCCATCACCGCACGAAATAAAAAATAGAAGTGATGAAACAAAAAGTAAGACAAGAAAAGAATAATCATTCTTAATACAGAAACTGCTTTTCATATACTTTCCATCTTTTACAAGATTATCAGTAAAATTGAAAATACAATAGAATATAAGTATCTTTTAGGAGAAAATTGAAAAACTATGCACAAGTATAAAATTTTTTTCAAAATAACAGGCAGAAAAAATCTTAGAAACTACATTGCCTCCCGATTTGAGCAAGTATTCTAATTTTATATCCATCTGTACCTTTTACTCAACTCATACAATCACACTTAATTTTAAGGTGGAATATGGTGGATACATCAATCAAATTAATGGAAACAGAAAAAAAAGCTGCTAAAATTACAGCACAAAACGTACATGAAGTCCTTCGGAAGAAAATGCTCGTTGACGGGTTTAATTTTGTACTTGATCTTGATAGGAGCCATGGATTAACAATTGTTGATAAAAAAACAGGAGATGAATATTTAGATTTCTTTTCATTCTTTGCATCATCGCCTGTAGGATTAAATCACCCTAAAATAAACACACCTGAATTCCGTGATAAACTTGCTGATGCCGCTATGAATAAAACATCTAATTCAGATATTTATACTGTAGAAATGGCAAAGTTTGTTGATACATTTTCGCGAATAGCCGTTCCGGATTTCTTCAAGCATTTATTCTTTGTAGATGGAGGTGCATTGGCTGTTGAAAACGGTTTAAAGGCTGCCTTTGATTGGAAAGTAAAAAAGAATTTTATCCGCGGATATAAAGAAGAGCGTGGTACACAAGTAATTCATTTTCGTGAAGCGTTTCATGGTCGTTCAGGTTACACAATGTCGTTGACAAATACCGACCCGGCTAAGATTGCACTTTACCCAAAATTTAATTGGCCTAGAATAATTAATCCTAAAATTACTTTCCCGTTAAATGAGAACATAAATCAAATTATTCATTTAGAGAATCAGGCAATAGACGAAATACATACTGCAATAAAATATAATCGTGATGATATAGCTCTTATTATAATTGAACCGATACAAGGAGAAGGCGGCGAAAATTTTTTCCGTAAAGAGTTTTTTATGAAACTGCGAGAGATAGCTGATGAAAATGAAATTCTTTTGATGTTTGATGAAATTCAAACCGGATTTGGAATGACCGGGAAGATGTGGGCATTTGAACATTTTGTTGAACCTGATATAATTTCTTTCGGTAAAAAAGTTCAAGTCTGCGGTATTATGGTTAATGATCGGATAGACGATATCTCCGAGAATGTATTTAAAAAATCGAGCCGTATTAACTCCACATGGGGCGGAAATTTAACGGATATGGTTCGATCGGAAAAAAATCTACAAATTATAGAAGAAGAAAATTTAGTCGAGAACGCTCGAATCATGGGGAATTATTTACTGGATTGCCTTATTGATCTTCAAAATGAATTTCATGAATATGTTACTCAAGCGCGCGGTTTAGGATTGATGTGTTCGTTTAATTTACCATCAAAAGAAACGAGAAATAAGTTTTTAGCTCAGTTATACGAAAATAAAATGATAATGCTCGGCTGCGGTGCTCATTCTGTACGATTCCGTCCTTCGCTAATAGTAACTAAAGATAATATTGACGACGGAATCTTAAGAATTAAAAACGTTCTGTATAATCTGCATAAATCTTAAAAATTAAATTCTTCAAAGAAAAACCCAGATTGTTATCGGAGTTTTTTTATTTTTGTTAAAAAGAGTTTTAGATGGATAACGGGAAATTATACGTTGTAGCTACACCTATCGGCAATCTTGGTGATATTACATTCCGCGCAATTGAAACATTGAAATCTGTAAACATCATTATATGTGAAGATACACGCGTAACAAAAATTCTGTTAGACCATTACCAAATAAATAAACCGCTGCTTGTTGTCAATGCACATAACGAATCAAAAAGTATAGAGAAAATATTAGCAAAGTTAACTTCAGGAGAGTCTTGTGCACTTGTTTCAGATGCCGGAACTCCATGTATTTCAGATCCCGGAGTTCGTCTTATCAATAAAGTTATATCTGAAAATATTGAAGTTATTGGGATCCCCGGTTCAAGTGCAGCAATCTTAGCGTTAAGCATTAGCGGTTTACCAACTGATTCGTTTGTATTCGAAGGATTTCTTCCACAGAAAAAAGGACGGCAAAAAAAATTAAAACAACTTGCAGAAGAAGAAAGGACAATAGTGCTTTACGAATCAACTTATAGGATCAAAAAACTGCTGGAAGAACTAAACACAAGCATGCCGGATCGTTTAATTGTAGTTGCCCGTGAACTAACAAAAAAATTTGAAGAGATCTGGCGGGGAACAGCATCTCAACTATTACAAAATTTTGAGAAAAGAATTACAAAAGGTGAATTTGTTATTTTGTTAGCTCCTCTAAATTGGAAGGAGATTTAGTTCATTCTGAGTCGTACTGAATTATAGAGCGTACATCATAATTTTTTAATTTTTCCCTGCCGTTTAAGAAACTGAGTTCAACCAAAAACGAAATCTGTACAACTTCCCCGCCTAATCTTTCCACCAATTTACAAGCCGCCTCCATAGTTCCTCCGGTTGCAAGAAGATCATCATGGAGCAAGATTTTATCACCATTTTGAATTGCATCTTTGTGTATCTCAACCCTATCGGCTCCATATTCAAGTGAATAGCTTTCGGAGATACATTCCGCAGGTAATTTTCCGGGTTTTCGAATAGGGACAAATCCCGCTCCCAATTTATGTGCTATAATACCACCCAGAATAAAACCTCGAGATTCAATTCCAACTACTTTTGTTATATGCTTATTTTGAAGGAAGTTAATCAATTCTTCTACTACATTGTTAAGTCCGGCTGGATCTTTAAGAAGTGTGGTTATATCCTTAAAAATTATTCCTTGTTTTGGAAAGTTTGGTACATCTCTAATTAGACTTTTTAATTCCATACTTTGCCTCATCAACTAACTTAAATTTTCAATTTGTTCATGGTATTTTAATTTATGAAGATATTCTAATAGAATACTCTCAATGGGAGCATATTCGGTTTGTTTATAAAGTTCTTGTCTAATTTCCTTAGAATGATTAAGTCCTTTCAAATAACCTGTATAATATTTTCTAAAGGGAATAATAGCAGCTTTCGTTTCTTTAATTTCTAATGAATATCTAAGATGGCGTAATGCAGTATAAATTCTTTCTTCAATAGAGACTAAATTAATTTCTTTACCACTTAACAACTCTTTAGCTTCTCTAAAAATCCACGGATGATCAATAGCACCACGAGCTATCATAACAGCATCTGCATTTGTTTCAGCAAAAGCTCTTTTAACATCCTCCGCATTAAAAACACCGCCGTTTAAAGCCACTGGAATTTTTACAATTTCTTTAATCTTGGGAATCCAACTCCAATCCGGCTCACCGCTGTGCCCTTGTGTTTTAGTTCTGCAATGAATTGTCAATGCAGCAGCCCCTGCATCTTCAATCCTTTTTGCTACTTCCAATATATTAATTGAATCTATATCCCAACCGATTCTTGTTTTAACCGTTACAGGGATTTGTACAGCTTTAACAATTGATTCAACCATTGTCTGCATATAACATGGATCTTTTAGCAGTCCGGCACCGGCTCCCCGGTTTGCAATTTTTTTTACCCAGCATCCAGCATTAATATCAATTATATCCGGATTTTTTAATTCAGCAATTTTCGCAGCTTGTATCATCGGTTCAAGATTACCACCATAGATTTGAATTCCAACCGGGCGTTCCTCCCCGGTAATTTCAAGTTTTCTTTCTGTTTTTTTATTTGATCGAATCAATCCGTCCGAATTAACAAACTCTGTGTACACAACATCAGCACCTAATTCTTTTAAAAGCCTTCTGAATGCTATATCTGTAACATCTTCCATAGGAGCGAGCAAAAGTGCTTTATCAATATTTATTTTACCAAGACTAAACATTTTCAACTGTTTTCAATTTTTCCGACTTCAACATAAAAAAAGAAAATATTAATGCAAGTAATGTAAAGAATGCACCGGTAAGAAACGGGTATTGATAGCCTAGCACATCAAAAGAAAATCCACCCCACAACGGGCCAAGCACTCTTGCGAATGCAGATATTGATTGACTAAATCCTAATACAGCACCCTGCTGATTTTCGGGTGAATGTTTTGAAATCATACTTGGAATAATCGGCTGTAAAATTCCGGAACCGACTGCCATAATTGAAATTACTATCGCAACTCCTGTAAAATTTCCGCCATATGGTATTAGTCCTAATCCGATCATCATAAAAAAAATACCGATAAGAAGAATTGCTTTATCATTTAATTTGTGCGAAAGTGTTCGAATAAATCCGGCTTGCACTATTGCACCGATCATTCCGACAATTCCAAACAGCATTCCGTTTTGTTGATCTGTAAAATGATAAAACTTGTAACCGAGAATTGCAAATGTTCCGTAAATATTTGCAATAGAAAAAATGATAAGGAAGAAAAGCATGATTAAAAATCCGACTGAAGGACGAAAGAGAACTTGTTTAGCAAATGCGAAGTCAAAAATTTTGATTTGAATTTTTTCATCACTCTTCTTTTCTTTTAACGATTCCGGCAATCTAAAAAATGCAAAAGAGAAAGCTGTTAAAGTAAAAAATGCACTTCCTAATCCAGCAACATGATAACCATACTTTGCAAGCAAAGCACCAATTACTGGTCCGAATACAAAACCTAATCCGAATGCAGCTCCGATAATTCCCATTCCTTTTGCACGTTCTTCCTTCGTTGTTATATCAGCAATATATGCTTGGGCAACACCAATATTACTGCCTCCAAGACCGGCTAACATTCTTGATAAGAAAAGAAGTAAAAATGAATTTGAAAATGCAAAAATTAAATATGAAACAGCAGTGATCAATTGTGTTACTAAAATCACCGGGCGTCTTCCAATCTTATCTGATAGTTTACCCATCATCGGATTGAAGATGAACTGCATTAGAGAAAATACAGCTACTATTGACCCGATTCCAAAATCTGATATACCGAGTTCTTTACTGGCGAAAGTCGGTAGGATTGGAATCAGTATTCCAAAGCCCATCAGATCAATAAAAATTGTTACAAAGATTATACCAAGTGAAGCTTTATTTTTATTAGTCATTAATTATCATTAAGAATTTGTTGCAAAGATAAAAAGAAATTGTGAATAAAAGCCCATCCCAATCCCGAATCAAGTTTGGAATATGCCCATCCCAAAGTGAAGGGTTTTATTAAAACTCAGTAGAGGTTTTTAATCTATTACCTTCATCATAATATTATACGAGCAGCTCATTTTTCTTTTTTGTTAAATAAATTGTTAGAATGATTATGTACTGCTTCCATGATTTTGTGTGTATCTTTTTCGGATTGTAAAAGTTTATTCTTATCACGCTCAGTTAAATAACTTGGGAATGATTTTATTGTTGTTGAATCAACCGGAAGAATTACAAATTGATCTTTATTTCCAACTTTTCCTTTGAAGACCCAAGTAGGAACAATAGAAGTATTTGTTAGACTAACTTTATCATTACAAATATTTTTTGTTATAGTTAAATTTAGAATAACACCTGTATCGGAATAACGCCATCTTTGATTTGAAATAAAATTACCAAGTGAATAGGCGATTAAACCATTGCCGATTTTATTGTTATTTGAACTGAAATATTCGACCGGCTGAATAACATGAGGGTGACTGCCGATTATTAAATCTGCACCGTAATCAATTGCCAGTTTTATTATTTCTTTTTGAAACGAATTTGGTTTGCGCTGATATTCATCACCAAAATGAAAGTAAACAAGAATTACATCTGTATTTTTATTACGTGCATTTAGAATATCTTGTTTCATTAATGCTGTGTCAATAACATTAACTAAAAATTTTTCATTGTTAGCAATGTAATTCCCATTCAATCCGTAAGTGTAAGAAAGAATTGTAATCTTGATTCCGTTAATGTCAAATACTCTAATTGAATCCCGGTCTTGTTCTGAATGATAAGATCCGATTGATTCCATTCTATTTTTCTTAATCATCTCTAAAGTTCTAAGAACGCCTTTCTTCCCTCGGTCTAATGAGTGATTATTTGCTGTTAACAAAATATCAAATCCAGCATCATTCAAAGCTTCAAGATATTCATCCGGTGAATTGAAAAGCGGATAACCACTATATCTACTTTTTTTACCAGCAATAGTAGTTTCAAGATTACCAATAGTTAGATCTGTATAGCTCAAATATTTTTTAACTTCGCTAAAAACCGGTTTAAAATCAAAACTATCTTGTGATACTTGCGCAAATTTTAATTGCGGCAAATGGCACATTAAATCGCCTACAAATGAAATTGTGACAGTACGAATGGAATCAGCAGCATCTTTTTTCCTTTCAATTTGATTAGCCGAACCAAAAATAAATTGAAATGTAATTGCAGAGGTAAAAATAAGAATGATTATGTTTTTCATAGTCAAAAGAGTTATACAATTCTAATATTTTTCTTGCTGGTGATCTTAATAGTGATAATGATCTTTTTCATTGGATCACAAATAAAAACATTAACAAGATGAGGAGAATAATCGTTAGTGATGAGTTATTATCATTATAAAAAAAGGTTGGGTTATTTGTAACCCAACCTAAAACAAATCGAAAACTCAAAAATTAGTTTCCGCCTTTTGCAGCTTTGCGTTGTGCTTTTACTTCCTGCACATCATTACGAAAGTCTTGAGCTAACTTCTTTAATTCGCTAAGACCTTTTCTTAAACGAGTACCGGCGGCTGACTGTCCTTTTTCGTAGAACTTTGCTACGTCAGGTTCCAGACCTTTTAAGTAGTCGATGAGTTTTAAATATTTTTCGTTCATGATACCTCCTGCTTTTAGTGAATGAATTATTTATTGAATAATGCTATCGAGAATTATTTCTGCTACATCCTTTACAACAACTGAATCAGATTTTTCAAATGATTTTATTCCGTCCGTTAACATTGTCATACAAAACGGACATGCTGAAGCGACTGTACCTGCTTTAGTACTAATCACTTCTTCTGCTCTGTTATTATTTATTCTTGTACCCTCTTTTTCTTCAAGAAACATTCTTCCGCCGCCTGCACCACAGCAAAATCCTTTTTCACGATTTCTTTCCATCTCAATCAGTTCGGTTCCTTTTATCATTTTCAAAGGATCGCGAGGTGAATCATAAATATCATTATATCTGCCAAGATAACAAGAATCGTGATAGGTGATTTTAGATTTAACTTCTTCGTTTTTCAGTTTGATCTTTCCGTCTTCAAGTATTTTCTGGATCAATTCCGTATGATGAACAACTTCAAATTTTCCGCCGAACTGCGGATACTCATTCTTTAGAGAATTATAACAGTGAGGACAACCTGTAACAATTTTTTTAACTCCATAGTTATTCAGTGTTTCTACATTTTCCTTCATCATCATTTGAGCAAGATATTCATTACCGAGTCTTCGGGCAGTATCGCCGTTACATTTTTCTTCAACGCCTAAAATTCTGAAATCAATATTTGCTTTCTGCATTAACTGAGCAATAGATTTTGTAACCTTCTGATATCTGGCATCAAAAGAACCTGCACATCCAACCCAAAATAAATATTCTGTGTTTGGATCTTCTGCCATCGTTTTAATATTCATCCCCTCAGCCCAATTTGCTCTATCCTGTGCATTGAAAGCCCACGGTGTATAATTGGTCTCTATGTTTTTGAAAACAACATTTAATTCAGGAGGAAAGTTTGATTCACCAAGAACTAAATTTCTTCTCATATCAACAATAGAATCAATGTGTTCGATCGTTACCGGACATTCATAAACACAAGCCATACAAGTTGTACATGCCCAAAGTTCTTCATCTGATATGTAATTGTGAATCAAAGTTTTTTGCATTAATTCATTTTCTTCGCCGATTTTTTTGATAAGTAACGGCGCTTTTTCTTCGGTACGGCGGCGAATGCTTACAATTATTTCCCGTGGTGATAATTTCTTCCCTGTAGCGGCGGCAGGACATGATGCTGTACATCTTCCGCATTCGGTACATGCAAATCCGTCAAGAACTTGCTTCCATGAAAGATGTTCAAAATCAGCAACTCCATATTGAACTACATTTTCATCTTCCAGATTTAATTTTTTTAATGCGTTTTTATTATCGCTAATTTTTGAAAAATAAACATTTGGAATAGAAGTGAATACATGAAAATGTTTTGAGTATGGTAAAAAATTCATAAAGCCGAAGATTATTATAATGTGAGCCCACCAAAAAACTTCATACAATATTTTTGCAGATTCATTCGTTCCATTAAAAAATAATCCCGTTAATTGTGATGAGATTGGTCTAACTTCATAATCTGCAAGTATTAAATTTGGATTAACAATGTGTGTTATATTTTGACCGAACATTGATATAACAACACCGAGAATAAGAAATAAAATAATTGCTGCATCAAGTTTATGCCCTTTGACATCAAGCCGCGGTACTTTTTGAATAAACCTTCTATAAAGCGCCCACAAAACAGAAACAAATACAAGTAAACCAAAAATATCTTGTACAATAGTTATCACCGAAAAAATTGGTCCTAGAAAATGAAGTGAGAATGCCGGGTAGAAACCTTGAATGATTGTTTCTAAAACGGCAAATAGAAAAAGCATAAATCCCCAAAAGATCAAAAAGTGGATAGTTCCTGCAATGGGGTCTTGTAATAGTTTTGATTGTCCGAATGCAATCTTCAAAACATTTTTTATTCTTTCGTATGTATTATTGAAACGGTTTTCCGGCTGACCAAGTTTAATGTAAGAAAGAATTCTTTTCAGATTATAGAAAAGAAATCCAAATGCCAGAAGAAATATTATAGAAAAGATTATCTGTTTCATTCGGCTTTATGCATCGCTTAAGGAAGCTTAGGAAATTTTTTTGAAACAGCTTTATAAATGCTAAATGCCGCTGCAATTTTAATTATATCCCAAACAGAAAAGATAATTGCCCCGCTGAATAAAGCTTTATAGAAATCTCCGCCAATAAATACAGAAAGATACGATGCACCGGCAAGAAGAATTAAAAGTTGCCCTGCTATGAATGATAATAAGATTAAAAAAGAATTCGTCTTCCCTTCTAAAATATATCCTACTAAATAAGCCGCGAACGGAAATGAAAGAAGATATCCTCCTGTTGGTCCAAATAATTTTGCAAATCCAAATGTGAATCCTGCAAAAACCGGTAATCCTACTACACCAACTACCAAATATAAAATTTGACTATATGCACCTTTACGAGAACCAAGAAATGCACCGGAAAGTAATACCAGCATTGTCTGAAGCGTAAAAGGTACAGGTTGAGTCGGTACGGCAACTTGAGCTGATAATGCTGTTAGAACTGAAAATGTTATTATCCAAAATAATTCCGAGCTTCTTACATTAATGAACATTGTTAACAGCGAGTTATTTTTTACTTTTTCTTTCGAAGTCATAAATTCCTCTAATTAAGATTATTTACAAAAAAATTAGTTGTTTTATCTAAAAGCTTTTCAAACTTCTCTGATGTACCGTTAAATGGATGAACAATATCAAATGTGTGACCGGTACTAAATAGTTTATAAAATTCTGTTTTTGATTTATCTGACCAATTATATAATTGTTCTGCTTCAGAGATTGGAACAGCAAGATCCTGTTCGCCATGAGCAATCAGTAATGGTCTATTTAGATTTTTTAATGCGTTTTCAATATTTAAAGTACTATTTGAATTATTTTCAATATCATCAAGTAACCCGACATCTAATCTCATCATTTGATTTGTGCGAGTATTTAAAATTTCAAAAAAACCTTTTTTCCGCCATTCTTGATTTTGCCGTTTAGAATAACGATCTATTTTCGATATAGCAGCCCAAGTAACAATTGCATCAACATCATTTCGTTTTGAAGCAGTTAGGAGAGCAATTGCCCCTCCACGGCTGTGACCAATCAATCCTAATGGAGTATTTCCTTTTACTTCAAAAAAATCATTTCTGAATGCAGAAATGATTTCATTCAACTCTCTAATCTCGCGGGAGAATGTGTTTTTAGCAAATTTTTCAAGCTCAGTAAATTCAGTTTTATTTTCACCTACTCCATTATGCGAAAAATTAAAAGTAATTACAAAAAAACCTTTATTTGCTAAATATTCTCCTAAGTATGGTCCAAATCCCCAATCCTTAAATCCTTTGAATCCATGAACAAAAACAAGAGTTTTACCGAAGAAAAGACTTTTGCTTAAATAAGTTGTTATTCTAAGTTTCTCTCCGTCGGAAGCAGAAAAAGTGTTGTCTTTATTCATACAGTGCTAAATATGAGGTTTTGAGGCAGGAAAGTCAAGAAAACAAAATAATTCCAAACAAATAATAATTTATTCTATTAAAAGGCATATCGAATTCTGGCTTAATTTGTGATTTACTCTTTTGATTTCTCATTCTATATAACCGCAAATAAAGGTTCTATTACAAATCATCTTAATCAATTTGTGCAAGTTTTAATAAATGTTTTAAAAGACCAATTTTTAGATTTTGATTTGAATGAATAGGAACAGAGATCCTTTCGATCCTATTAGGTTTAACAAAGATATGATGGCTTCCCTGAATCCGCTTTAACTTCCATCCGTGTTTTTCTAATAGTTTTGCAAATTCCTTCCCCGTAAAACTTTTCACACAGCAATCTCTATGATTTGCGTTTCTTTTTCTATTTGAAATTCTTTCATATCAACCGATAAACATCCTTCAATTGCTTCATGAATATTACTAACAACTTCCTCCATAGTTTCACCCTGAGATACACATCCTGGTATAGAAGGTACTTCCGCCCAAAATCCACCTTCTTCTGCTTTATGTATTACCACTTTTAGTTTCATTATTGACCTCCTTTGTATGTCTAACATAACTTATTCTTAAGTTTTTATCAATATATTCTATTTGTTCTCATTTTCTTTTATCTCTCATTTCCCTATTTTCCATTTGTCACTCAAAAAAAATTCTTAAAATAAATGGCAAAAATTTTAGTTATACCATCAATTGATATACAAGACGGCAAAACTGTTCGCGTCGTACAAGGAATTCCGGATTTAGGGTGCATCGAATACGCAAATGACCCTGTTGATATGGCTATGATTTGGCGAGCAGAGAATGCAAAATGTATTCATGTAGTAGATTTTAATGCGGCTCACGAACATTCACATATAAATTTCGAAATTATTAGAAAGATGTGTGAATCCGTTGTAATTCCAATCGAACTTGGCGGCGGAATCAGAACTTACGAAGATGCTAAAAATGCATTTGAGTTGGGTGTTTCGCGGGTAGTTATAGGATCAATGGCTTTTGAAAATCCCAGAGAGTTCATAAAAATATTAGATGAATATACTCCTAACAAAGTTGTTGCCGCTATTGATGTTATTAATGACGAAGTAATTACCAGAGGGAGACAACAAAGAACTCACTTACGCGCAATTCAATATGCAAAATTCTTAAATTCTTGCGGTGCAAAAAGAATTGTTGTAACTGATGTTTCTACTAACGGTATGATGACGGGACCAAACATTGAGTTGTCAAAACAAATTGCAGAGGCAGCCGGAACAAAAGTAACTCACTCAGGAGGTATTGGTAGTTTTGAAGATTTGATTAAATTGCAGCGTTCCGCTTCAGATTATGTTGATTCTGTAATAATTGGACGGGCACTATATGAAAATAAATTTCCGTGTCAAAAAATTTGGCGTGTTGCCGAAGCCGGAATTTTTAATTAAGAGGTTGCTATGCAAAACAATAATCATCAGATGACTAAGAGTAGTTTTTGGGCAAATCTTTTTAAGACACCAACTGAAAAAAGCGAGTTGGAAGAAGTGATGCTTTCCATGCCTCCTTTTAAATCTCTTAGTAATAAAAAAATTAAACTACTGATGAAGGTAATTCATAATAGAATATATACAGCTAACGAATATATTTTTTATCAAGGAGACCCCGGAATAGGATTATATTTAATTATCCGCGGAGAAATTTTGATAACAGAAGAAATTGATGGCGAAAGATTTGATCTTGCAATGTTAACACGAGGTGATTTTTTCGGAGAACTCGCTTTACTTGATGAAGAGAAAAGATCTGCTTCCGCTATTTCATTGAAAGATTCTCAATTAGCTGTAATATTTAAACCCGATCTTGATGAGTTCGTTGAAACACATTCTAAAGAAGGAATACAAATATTAAGAGGTATATCGCAAATTATTGCAACAAGATTACGAAATTTGAATCAAGATTATTTTACACTCTACAATAAAACACGATCAAAGTAAGGGGAAAGCCATGGAACAGATAAAAAAAATCTTAGTACCAATTGATTTTTCTGATTATTCAAAGAATGCACTTAAGTATGCAATTCAGTTTGCTAAACAATTCAACGCAAAGATCTACTTAGTCTATGTTGTTGAACCAATAATCTACCCGGCAGATTTCAGCATGGGTCAGGTTGCTATTCCCTCTGCCGATATAGACCTCCATTCACGTGCAGAAGAGGAATTAAGAAAACTTTCAAAAGATTTTATCAACGGTAGTTTACAAGTTGAAATTTTAATCAAGACAGGTAAACCATTCATTGAGATTATCGAAACAGCTTCTGCCAATGATATAGATTTGATTATAATTGCAACACATGGGCACACCGGCGTCGAGCATCTATTATTTGGCAGCACAGCAGAAAAAGTTGTTAGAAAAGCACCTTGTCCGGTTTTAACTCTTCGTGAACCAATAAAAGGTTTTCAGTTTACAAGTAAGAAATAATTTCAATTTTGATGAAAAAGAAAATTGAAATTGAAATCAACAAAATCCTGTATGATAAAACTTCCGGAAGCAATGATTTGCTTTCCAACATTCATGCATTGTTGTTTCGCAATTCTACAGATCTATGTGAACTGAAATTTATTATCCATCAGCTTAAGAAAGCTTTCCCAACATTTTCCGGCATTCAAAACTATCTTTATAATTTTGAGAGAACAATAAATAGAAAAGATTCAATTAGGAAATTCTTTCAAGATTTTAATCATACAAAAAAAAGTGTTTACGATGACATTTTCAAAAATGCCCTGCCTTATTTGAAAAAGAAGAAAAACATTTTAACTATTTCAAACAGTAAAACAGTTTTTGAAATACTCACTCGGCTTGCTTCTTTTACTAAATTATCTATTTTCATCTGTGAGTCAAGACCTAAATACGAAGGAAGAATCCTCGCTGAAAAACTCGCAGACAGAAAAATTAAAACTCATTTGATCACAGAGGCACAAGCTGCAACATATTTAGGAAAAAGCGATTGTGTTCTTATAGGAGCCGATTCAATATTGAAAAATGGTGATGCGATAAATAAAATTGGCAGTTTTCAATTAGCAATTCTCTGCAAATATTTCAATCAACCTTTTTATTTAATTGCAGATAAATTAAAATTTAGTTCAAACAATAAATTTATCCAAGCAGAAATATCGAGTGGGGAAATCTGGAATGTTAGCAAGAAAAGAATTAAAATAAAAAACTTCTATTTTGAAAGGATTCCTAAATCATTGATTACTAAAATAATAACTAATTAATGCACCTTAAGCAAAGTATTATAATTGTCATATTGAGCATATTCACTTCGTTCAATGTAAACTCCGCGAAATATCTCAAAACAGTTTGAAATCGAGGTGTCGAGATTCTTCACTCCGTTCAGAATGACAATTTTGCGTAAGGTGAATAATTAAATAAATCCGGCTCAACTGGAACCGGATTTATTGCTTAAATTATTTTTTAGGAGGCATTTGATCAAGTTGTTTTGCTAATTCACCCGCCATACTCCCGACCTGCGTATTTGGATATTTCTTAGCAACATCTTGCCAAATTGCTTTTGCAGTTTTAATATCTCCTTTAGCCTGTGCTAAACCGCCAAGATTATAATTTGCTATCAAATTGGCTTTATTAAAGCTTAAGACTTTATTGTTATATTCTTCTGCTTTCTTGATATCACCTTTATTGAAATAAAGAAAAGTAAGTTCTAATAACAGATCAGTTCTTTTTGGTCCAACCTTCAATATATTTTCGTAAAGTTTGATTGCCTTATCAGGATCGTGAGCTTGAACCATTTCAGCATATTCGCGGACTTTTAATGTATCGTTCGGATTTTTTTCGACTGCAGCTTTAAGCGTATTCATTTTTTCAAGGGCTTCTTGCATTACATTCGATTTGGAAGGTATATCGCCATTTCCCTGCTTAGCCATTTCTTTATGAATATCATCCTTGGGCATTTCTGCATTTGGTTTTAAGTTATTTGCCAATTTTGAATTTTTTGTAGCATTGGAAAAAAATACTACGGCAACAACAAAGATTACAAAAACACCTAAATAAATGTAAATCGGTTTAATCTTCATACTTTTCCTCTTAGATTGAAACTAATATGTATAAAAAGTGTTGAATTATTGGTTCCAAAAATAACTTTTTTTGTTCATCAAAAAAATCTTATTTCTTTCTTTGTTTAGATTTTAAGGGCTTACTATTTTGCAATCTTCGAGGTCAAAAGAAGTGACCTCGAAAGTTTAATGCGTAACGCTACTTAGAGTTTTGATCTCGGTTTTAGAAATCCCGTTATATTCTTACTAACTAATTGAGGATACATCTATGCAGTTTCAAAAAAAAGCTATTAGTATATTCGCTTTACTTCCACTCTATCTTCACTTATTTTCAACCAATATAAAAATGAAAATTAATGCACATTGAATTCACTCAAATATTATTTCTCCTGGCATCCTTCATAGCCGCATTGGGACTTATATTTATCATTTATTCCCGTTCTTCGTCGGCTATAACTTCAAAATTGTTCATACTTACTTTGGTATTAGTAATTGCATACCTGGTTTCCCATACTGTGCACTTTGTAGTAATGCAATCTTCCGATTTAACAGCTCTTGATATTTCTTGCCACTCGCTTCTGTTAATGATTTTAGTATCACTCACATTTTTTTCCTGGAATTACCCGGTTCAAAAGGAGATTGGTATAACACGCGGATTATTAATCATAATTCCTTCCACCTTTCTTTTAATACTTTTATGGAATGGAAATCTGATTCATGAATCTCACGTTCATATGAATATGTTCTCAGCACATTTCTCTTCTATGTACCCGTTGTTCCTTTTTTGGTATCTCTTTCTCATCGTTCTAAATACAACTTGGATAATTAAGAAACTTAAAACCTCCTCCGGCACAAACATCCGTAATCAATTGCTCTTTTATTTATTTGGATTGGTTATAACAAATATTGCGACTTTTATTTTCGGACTATTTTTACCATGGATTCTTGGTTTCTATTACCTTGTTGAAATAAGTCCTCTTGCATTTCTGATCGGGTTCATATTCTTTACTGCTATTGCTATTGGTAAATACAATATGTTTCCATCGGCGGTTCAGAAGGTTCACAGCTTTAGCTTGAATAAAAAAATATTCTTCTCGGCTATTGTTATTGTTCCAATTATCATATTGCTTGTTCAAATTCCACTTGGCAGAATTCTTTTCGGTATCAATTCGAATCAAGAAATGATCCGTTTCTTTTTTATCAGTCTTTTTATTGGCTTGATTGTAAGCGTAAGCATGTCTTTCATTGTTTCAAGATTAATCGCCCAGCCAATTTCATTACTCAAAGAAAAAGTAGTTCAAATTGAGAGAGGCAATTATTCTGTTAGCGTCGGTTTTAATTCAAGCGATGAAATCGGCGAGCTGTCTCAAGCGTTCAATAGTATGGCTTTTACTCTGGACAAAAATATAACCGATATGAAAAAACTTGAATCAGAAATACTCCGTTCCGAAAAGTTTGCAGCGCTTGGTAAAATGTCTGCTGTTATTGCTCATGAAATTAAAACTCCTCTCACTTCAATAAAAATGAATGTGGATATTCTGAATCAAACTCTCTCTCTTCAACCTGAAGATAAAGAAGCATTCCAAATAATCAGCAAAGAGATCAATCGCCTCACTGAGCTTGTTAAGGAAATTCTACAAGTTTCCCGCACGGCACCGCTAAATCTTTCTAAACTAAGTCTCAATAACTTTATTGAAGAAATATTTCATCAAATCGAATTAGATAAGAAGCAAAAGCAGATTTCGTTTCTCAACAATACGTCGGAAATTGAGTTTACCGGCGACGCGGATAAACTAAAACAAGTTTTTCTGAACATGCTTCATAATTCGATTGATGCTATAAAAGAAAGCGGAATAATCACTGTCATGTCTAACTCAAATGATAATTATCTATTTATCCGCTTAACAGACAATGGCAGCGGAATAGAAGAACCACAAAACATATTCGATCCCTTCTTTACAACCAAAGCATCGGGAACAGGACTCGGATTATCAATCTCGCAAAAAATTATTGAACAGCATAACGGAACGTTCACGCTAATTTCATCACGCCCCGGAGAAACAATTTTCGAAATTAAATTACCGATAAATAATTATGGAAAAGATTTTAGTAATTGATGACGACGAATCAATCCGCCAAACTCTCACAAATTATCTGAAGCGGCTTGGTTATTCCGTACTTTCGGCAGAAGACGGAAAAATTGGTTTTGATATTATTCGTAATCAACAACCCGACTTGATCATCTCCGATATAAAAATGCCGAATCTCACAGGATTAGAACTACTTAAGAAAGTAAAAGATGTTGATCCTTCTGCAAAAATAGTTTTAATCACAGCTCACGATGATGTTCAAACAACAATTGATGCAATGCAATACGGCGCATACGATTATCTTGAAAAGCCGCTTGATATTGAACGGCTAAAAGTTACAATTACACGCGCTCTTGAATCGAAAACTCTTAGTGAAAGAATTGAATCTCTTATTGAAGATCAAGCTGAAGAGTTTCAGCCGGAGAAAAGGATTATCGGCAAATCCAGACTAATGCGGGAAGTCTATAAAATAATTGGACAAGTATCTGCAAACCGTGTAACTGTTTTACTGCAAGGAGAAAGCGGAACGGGAAAAGAACTTGTTGCCAAGTCAATCCATTACAGCGGAATTACTAAAACCGAACCATTCGTTGCTGTTAACTGCACTGCTATAACCGAATCTCTTCTCGAAAGTGAATTATTCGGGCATGAGAAAGGCGCATTCACCGGCGCTGATAGAACTAAAAAAGGAAAATTTGAACTTGCCGGAAACGGCACAATCTTCCTCGATGAAATTTCCGAAATGTCCCAGCATCTTCAAGTAAAACTCCTCCGCGTTCTTCAAGAAAAAGAATTTGAGCGTGTAGGCGGAGAATCAGTCATCTCGATGAGAGCAAGAATCATTACTGCTACAAATAGAAACATCGAACAACTTGTTAAGGAAAAGAAATTCCGCGAGGATCTTTTTTACCGATTAAATGTTGTTAAGATAGAGCTGCCTCCACTCCGCCAAAGAAAAGATGATATTCCTCTTCTTGTAAATTTCTTATTGCAGCAGATCAACAGTGAACTGCATAAGAATGTTCTTAAAATTTCGGAAGAAGTGATGAATCTGTTAATAGAGCACGATTGGACTGGAAACGTGCGTGAACTTGAAAATACTTTGATGCAAGCAGTGGTTTTAACAAATGGTGACATTCTGCTCAAAGAGCACATACTTCTTAAAAATCAATTCTCAGATTCATCTTCATTTCCGATTAATCTTTCCCTTGCGGAAGTTGAGAGAAAACATATTACTTCCGTTTTGGAACATACAAAGTGGAATAAACCCAAGTCCGCAGAAATTCTTGGCATCTCGCTTCCTACTCTCTATTCAAAGATCGAGAACTATAAACTCGCCAAGCCGGAGTAAGCAGAAACCTTTTAAGAATCTTTAATTCATTTAAAGATTCTTTATAGTTCGAACAGCACCCCCCTCAGAAATAACCTAAAAAGCTTACTATTTAGCGGCACACTTGTTGGCTTTACTATTCCAAAAATGAAAGAACAATATTGTGGAACGGCTTATTTGGTGCATAATTTATCTAATTCTAATTGGGTTTTTAGCCTTCCAACTTTACAAGTTCGCCAATGATGACAGAAATAATAAACACACTTTACGGAGAAAGTAGATGATTGAAAAAATTATTGATTGGTCTGCAAACAACAGATTCATTGTGATACTGATTTATCTGATTGTAATCGGGTTTGGAATTTACAGCGTTGTAAATTTACCCGTTGATGCTATACCCGATCTTTCGGAAAACCAGGTAATCATTTACACAGAATGGATGGGACGATCACCCCAGATAATTGAAGATCAAGTTACATATCCAATAGTCTCCGGTTTACAAGGATTGCCTAAAGTAAAAGCTGTTCGTGCAAATTCAATGTTCGGTATGTCTTTTGTCTTTGTAATTTTTGAAGATGGTGTTGATACTTATTTTGCACGAACGCGCGTCTTAGAAAGAATGAATACAATTCAAGCGCAATTACCTTCCGGTGTTGTTCCTTCACTTGGTCCGGATGGAACCGGCGTCGGTCACGTTTATTGGTACACAGTTGAAGGTAAAGGATATGATCTTGGTGCTCTTCGCGCAGTGCAAGATTGGTACATACGTTACAAACTTTCTTCCGTTGACGGAGTTGCAGAGGTTGCAAGCATCGGCGGATTCGTAAAACAATATCAAGTTGATGTTAACCCGAATGATCTTCGCGCTTATAATTTAACCGTCGCCGAAGTTGTAAATGCAGTTCAAAGAAGCAATAATGAAGTCGGCGGAAAAATATTGGAAGTAAGTGACGCAGAATATTTCGTGCGTGGTCAAGGTTATATTCAATCAAAAGATGATGTTGAAAATACGGTAATAAAAACTTCATCAAATGGAATTCCAATTTTAATTAAGAATGTTGCATCGGTTTCTTTAGGTGGAGATATAAGACGCGGCGCTTTAGAAAAGGATGGCGAAGGACAAACAGTCGGCGGTATTGTTGTAATGCGAACCGGTGAGAATGCTCAAAAAGTTATTGACCGCATAAAAGAAAAAATTAAAGAAATTTCCCCCGGTCTTCCGCCCGGTGTTGAAGTTGTAACTTCTTACGACCGCAGCACGCTCATCAAAGAAGCCATAGGTACTTTAGATAGAGCTTTAATTGAAGCAGCTATTACAGTATCAATTATGGTCGCAATTTTCCTTTTACATTGGAGAAGTATTGTAAGAATCCTTATCGAAATCCCAATTGCAGTGCTTATCTCATTCATCCTTATGTATATGTTCGATATTACTTCCAACATTATGAGTCTTGGCGGAATTATTATTGCGATAGGAGTAATAGTAGACTCTTCCATTGTGCTGGTGGAAAATGCTTACCGGAATATTGCAAAAGCCATTGAAGAGAAAGGGCATCTTACAACTGAGGAATACAAAAAAATCTCGATTGATTCAGCAAAGCAAGTCGGCAGAGCAATCTTCTTCTCCGAATTAATTATACTTGTTGCATTTCTTCCAGTATTTCTATTAACCGGTCAAGAAGGAAAACTTTTCAAACCGCTTGCCTTTACAAAATCATTTACGATGATCGGTGCGGCAATCGTTGTTATATCCCTCATTCCGGTTTTAATGACGATGTTAATGAGAGGAAAATTTAGACCGGAAGAAAAAAATCCAACCACAAAATTATTCATCCGTATTTATGAACCGGTAATCCATTGGGTACTTAAACACAGAAAAACTACAATTGCTATAAATGTAATTGCTCTTCTCATAACGGTTCCGATGATTCTTAACACCGGCAGCGAGTTTATGCCTCCGCTTGATGAAGGCTCGATTCTTTACATGCCTGTCACATTGCCCGGCGCATCAATTACAGAAGTAAATAGAATTTTACAAGAGCAAGACAAAATTATTAAGTCTGTTCCCGAAGTTCATCATGTTCTTGGTAAAACCGGACGCGCGGAAACTGCAACAGACAACGCACCGTTAAGTATGATTGAAACAATAATCTTACTCAAACCAAAGAACGAGTGGAGACCAGGAATTACTAAGCAAGATATCGTTGCAGAACTCGATTCTAAATTACAAATACCGGGTGTGCGTAACGGTTGGACTCAGCCAATCATAAATAGAATAAACATGCTTTCAACCGGTGTTAGAACCGATATTGGATTTAAAATCTTTGGTCCAAATCTCGATACTCTTGAAACATACGCCATCCAAGCAGAAAAATTGTTGAAGACAGTAAACGGCGCGGCAGATATTGTTGCCGAGCGCGTTCAGAATGGCTATTATTTAGACATACAAGTTAAACGTGCTATTGCTGCTCGCTACGGTGTAAACATCCGCGATCTTCAAGACATAATTGAAACAGCAATCGGCGGACAGAATCTTGGAATTGTAATAGACGGAAGAATGCGCTTCCCTATTAGAATGCGCTACCAAAAAGATTACCGCGATAATATTGAAGACCTGAAAAGTTTGATCGTTCCGGTTGCAATATCAAATCCAATGGTTTCATCTTCAAGCCTGCCTGCCGGACAGGCAGGTTCAATGAGCGGCGGTGGAATGGGTAAAAGCAATTCCGGCGGAATGTCTTCTTCGATGGGAAGTTCAAACCAAGCAAGCATTATTCCGCAAGCACCTAATACACAAAATGATTTTTCACTCACAAGTGTAAATCAAAACGCTGTTACTTATCTGCCTCTTGCCGAATTAGCTGATATAAATTTAGTAACCGGTCCCCCGATGATAAGCAGTGAAAACGGAATGCTTCGTTCAATAGTTTTTATGAATACACGCGGACGCGATATGGGCAGTGTAATGGTTGATGCTAAAGAAGTTATTGCCGGTGGACTGAAACTACCAGCCGGTTATTCTTATACGTGGAGCGGACAGTATGAAAGCAAAGTCCGCGCACAGCAGACCATCCAAATAATTATGCCCGTTGTCTTATTGTTGATCTTTGTGCTTCTTTATTTCACACTTAAAGATTATTTGGAAGCCGGAGTTGTAATGCTTTCGGTTCCATTTGCACTCATCGGTGGAATGTATATGATTTACATTCTCGGCTACAATTTCTCGGTTGCTGTTTGGGTTGGGTTTATTGCGCTTTACGGAATTGCAGTTGAAACCGGTGTTATAATGGTTGTATATCTGCACGAAGCGCTCGATAAAAGATTAAGAGCATTTCATAGAGGTGAAAGAGGACACTTAACAAAAGACGATATTTATGAAGCGACTGTTGAAGGTTCTGTCCTTCGCCTAAGACCCAAATTGATGACTGTTGGAACTTCGATGGTTGGTTTAATTCCGATAATGTGGGCGACCGGAACCGGCTCCGATGTTATGAAACCATTAACGGCTCCGATGATCGGCGGCTTGCTTACTAGCGCTATTCACGTGCTTGTTGTTACGCCAATTCTTTTTGCTATTATGAAAGAACGCGCTCTTAAAAAAGGAAAACTTGAAATTTCTAAAATGGCTGATTGGATGAAGGAGGGAGAATAAAATGGAAAATAGAAGACGGAATATGGTTGATGGAAAATGGATGATGGAAAATGTAGAACAGATTTCTAATCTGTTCACCAAGAAATTCATACCAGTTTTGTTTTTACTATTAAGTATCAGTTTGCAAGCGCAGTCAGTGGATTCTCTAATAGCAGAAGCGGTAAAAAATAATCCCCTATTGAAATCTCTTCAATACAAAATTACTGCATCGGAAAAGAGAACAGAATCTATCAATACTCTCCCGGCGCCTAATCTTTCTGTTGAGTTTTCACAAATTCCAACAAACACGATTGATGTTTTCAATCAATCAAATTCAAACAACTTCGCCCTATCTCAAATGTTTCCTCTTGGCGGTAAATTAAATGCAATGGCAGAAGTTGAAAGAAAGAATACATTGGTAGAAGGCAACAATTATGAGATATATAAAATCAACCTTACTGCCCAAATTAAAATGTCCTACTATACGCTTTGGTTGTTGGACAGAAAAATCGAAGTCCAGAAGAAAAACATCTCTTTGATAAATGAATTAACCAAATCAGTCGAATCTTCTTACTACACTAATAAAATAAATCAAGCGGATCTTCTTACACTTCAAAGCGAAATTGCATCTAACGAAACACAGCTTTTGATTCTGGAGAAACAGAATGAAGCCGAGATTTATAAAATCAATAAACTTCTCGGACGCAATCTTGATTCGAAAGAAGTTTATGCTGTTACAGATTTTTCAGCGGAGATACTTTCATCTTCTCAATCAAAATTGGAAGAGATACTCGGCTACTCAAATCCATCTCTTAAAAAAATGGGCAGTATGATAGAAATGAACAAAGCTATGATAGATGCAAACAGTCGTGAGTTGATTCCCGACTTAATGGTTCAAGGAATGCTGATGAGAATGCCGCGCGGAATGATCTTAACTTCCAAGAGCGATCTTTCAATGCTCGATCCAAAAACAGAAACAATGTATTCGTTGATGTTCTCGATCAATCTTCCGTTTGCACCCTGGTCTATCAATAAATACAAAGCTAAAGAAGAAGAGTTATACGCCGGAATCAGCAGCATTGAGTATGAAAAAACAGATATGCAGCGCGAAATGACTTCTCAATTGAAAGCTGCTCTAGTTAAATATAATACTGCTGTTGATTTAACAAAACTCTACAACGATAAAGTAATTCCGCTTTATAGCAAAGCTGCTGAATCGCAAGTATCGGCTTATCAGAATAACAGAACCGGCGTTACTACTGTAATTGATTCTTACCGTATGCTATTAATGCAGCAAATGAATTTTTACATGTCTAAAGCCGATACGCAGATGTCGCTTGCGGAAATTGAAATGATGGTTGGAGGAAAATGATGGATGATGGATGATGGTTGATGGAGAATGGTTGATGTGTGATGGAAAAGATTATGATTTTATTAATTATAAAATAGATAGTAGGAGAAATAAATATGAACTCAAAAACAGCGGAAATGTTAAATCGAACTTTTCAGTTTGCTGTGAATACTCTGAAATTCCTAAATGCTCTTCCATCCACAACCGTGAACAAAGTTATTATTAATCAGCTGGCAAAATCTTCCACTTCAGTTGGTGCAAATTATGAGGAATCACAAGCTGCGGAATCGAAGGATGATTTTATTCATAAGATTGGAATTGTTTCGAAAGAATCTAGAGAGTCAAAATTTTGGTTAAGAGTTTTAAACGAGTTATTAAAAGACGAAAATCACAAAAAACAATTAAAGGTTTTATTAGAAGAATCCGAACAACTTTGCAAAATCTTTACATCAATAAAATTAACATCACAAGAAAATAAAAAGAAGAAATAATATGAAAACACTAAAATCATTTTTTACATCTACCATCAACCATCAACCATTAACCATTATCTATCAACCATTATACATAGCCATGCTTTTGGCTGTAATATTGATTGGTTGCTCAACAAAAGAGAGCAATGAGAAAGACTCAACTATAGCCAAAGAGTATTGGACATGCCCAATGCACCTACAGATTACAGCGGATAGACCGGGAGTTTGCCCAATCTGTAATATGGATCTTATTAAAAAAGTTGCAGACGAAAAAGTAGAACCGGCAGCCGGTCAAGACATGGCTAACATGGTTACACTTAGCGGTAAAAAACAAGTTCTTGCAAATGTATCAACAATTATTGTGAAAAAAGAAAATCTTCAAGAACAAGTTACAGCGTATAGCTATTTGGATTTTGTTGAGAATAACCGCAAAACAATTTCTGCCCGGTTCAACGGCAGAATTGAAAAACTGTTTGTTGATAAAACCGGCGACTATATTAAGAAAGGTCAGCCGCTATTTGAAATTTACAGTCCGGACTTGGTACAAGCTCAGAATGAATATCTGATTGCGCTGAACAATTCATCGAACTCCACTTCCCTTCTGAAAGCATCAAAGAAGAAATTGGAAATCTTTGGATTGACACCTGAACAAATTCAAACGCTTGAAAAGACACGCGAGATAAATATTACACTTACATACTATTCACCAATCAGCGGAACAGTGATTGAGAAGAAAGTTCAAGAAGGTGTTTATGTAAACGAAGGTACAGCAATTTATGATGTTGCCGAACTTTCAACTCTCTGGAATATTGCTGAAGTGTATGAAAACAATTTGTCGAATGTAAAAGTTGGTAGCCCGGTTAGACTACGCTTACGCGCTTATCCTGGAGAGGAATTTAACGGCAGAGTTACATTCATTTATCCGGTTATCAATTCTCAAACAAGGACAGTAAAAGTAAGAAGTGAATTTTCAAGCTTAGGCGGTAAACTGAAACCTCAAATGTACGGTGAGACAGTTTTCAACAACGCGGGTGGACAAGGATTACTTGTTCCGGCTGATGCTGTAATCATTGCCGGTAAAAGAGCAGTTGTTTGGGCAAAAGCCGGTGATGGAATGTTCGAGGCACGCAGCGTTAAAATCGGCAATCGCTTCGGAGATAAATATCAAATCCTTTCCGGATTAAATGAAGGTGATGAAATTGCGGCTACCGGAGGATTCTTAATTGATTCCGAAAGTCAGCTAAAAACCGGAATGCCTACGGGACATCAGCATGGCGAAACTTCTCAGCCGCAAAAAAAGAAATCTTCTTCCAATGGTATGGAAGGAATGAAAATGTAAAATATGTCTCATAAAGCATAACTATTAACAAAAATACAAAGGAGTAATAAAATGAAGTCAATCAGAATTCTTTTAATTGCATGCGTTATAATTGCAACGTCTTCAAAAGTAGTCTTAACACAAGATCATCAACATGACGGTAACTCTAAAGTGGAAATGAAAAAAGAAACTACTTCAACAAATGACATCATTCGTAAAGGAGTTATTAATCTGAAAGCTATTGATAAAAACAAAGACGGAAAAGTTTTCCAGGATATGATGGATTGGAATGTAATTTCAGACAAAGCGGGTAAATGCCCGTTGTGCAAAATGATGCTGAAAGAGGTAACAATAAAAGAAGCTAAAGAGTATCTTATTAAAAATGGTTTCAAGGTAAAGTAGAAATCACAAAACCAAATATGTAGGCACAGAATGAAACCGATAAAAATAAAATCAATAACGTTTTTCATAATCAGCTTAACCTCAATAAACTTATTCGCAAGTTTATCTAATCATCCTTCCTCATTTAAGGAAACGGTGGTTAGAGGAGGTACAAAGACGGTAGAGTTACATATAAGCAACTCTATCGCTTCTCCGCTTGGTTATTCATTTACGATTCCGGTTAACTGGGTGAAAGGGTCGCCTCCTAATGGAAGCGTTGGAGGTAATGTCACTCTAACTGTTATTCTTACCTTTGATGCATCTATTTTGATAGAAGGAAAATATAACACCATTATTTCTCTAAACGATCCTCATCATGGAGGACTTTCTATTCCCATCGAATTAACTGTGTCAACGATTACTGATATAAAAGAAAATACATCTGTTCCCACTGAATTCAAAATGATGCAGAATTATCCAAACCCATTTAACCCGTCAACTATAATTTCCTTTTCAATTCCGGAAGCGCAAAATGTTTCTCTAATCGTTTATGATCTCTTAGGTAAAGAAGCCGCTGTTCTTATTAACGAATTCATGCAGCCCGGTTCTTATAATTTTCAATTCTCAACCTCGCCTACCGGCAGGCAGGTTCTAAATTCTCAATTATCCAGTGGTATTTATTTCTACAGATTAAAAACAGATCGTTTCACTCAAACAAAAAAAATGTTGTTAACAAAATAAAATAGGAGACAAAATGAATTCCAAACTAAAAATATTTCTTTCACTAATCTTTTTTATCGCTATTACAATTTCCACTCTAGTTTTTGCTCAAGACGCAGCAAAAACGGATAATGCAAAACACGATATGAAAAAGATGAGCTGTTGCAAAGATAAAAGTGCTTCAGAAAAATCTATGGATTGTAATGAAGTAGCAGAAACAACTACAGTCCCTCAAATAAATGTGGGTGAAATTGATAAGAATAAAGACGGAAAAATTTATCAATGTCCAATGTGTCCGGATCAGCTTGCCGATGCACCGGGAAAATGTTCTAAGTGTAAAATGAATTTGAAGGAAGTATCAATCGAAGATGCACAAAAAGAACAAGGCAAGAAGACCCATGGAATGATGGGCAACAACAAAATGGACGGACAAAAAATGGATCATTCGAAAATGATGAATCATGAAATGAATCATGCTGACGCCGATAAAATAGATATGAAGAAAGACAGTATAGTTCGAGAAGGAGAAATTGATTTAATGGCAATCGATAAAAACGGAGATAAAAAAGTATTCCAAGATCCAATGGATTGGAATGTGATTTCAGATGAAGCCGGTGAATGTCCGTTATGCGGAATGAAATTAAAAGAGGTCACTATTGAAAAAGCCAAGGAAAATCTAAATAGATATGGTTTCAAAATAAAATAATGTCAACAATAACCCAAAGGAGTAATACAATGAACACATTAAAATCATTCGCTAAAACAGCTATGATGCTTTCTATAATGTTGATTTTCAGCATTACTGTATCTGCTCAACATCAACACGGCAGCGGAAGCGGCAACGGTATGGGGACCGGTTCTCAAATGCAGAATATGCAAAATATGGGAGCCAAAATGGGAGATATGCAAAACATGATGGCTCAAATGAATCAACTCATGGATAAGAGCGGCAAAATGCTCTCGATAATGCAGAACCAAAAAGATCAAATGGGAATGGGTTCTCAAATGACCGGCATGATGCAAAATATGAATGACATGTCGAAGAACATGAAAAACATGCTCGATCAAATGAACACAATGATGGGAAACCAGAAAATGATGGAGAACCCGGAAATGAAGGACCACATGAAAGGCATGACCGATAATATGAAAACCATGATGAAAGATTATGACGATATGCTCGGCAAAATTCAAAAATTTCCAAACTCAATGAAGAAGTAAGGATATTAAAATGCAAATGAAAATTAAAAGCATGTTACTTTTAATAGTTGCCGTCATTCTTTTTAATGGAGTATCTTTTGCACAAGAGGGCTGGTCGGTTTCGACCGGACTTCAATACTCCGGCGGAAATTATTATTACAACAGCTACAGCAAACTTTTTTCCTTTTATAGCGGAGTGCGTTATCAAACAGAATATTTCAGCGTGAATGTTATTGCGCCGATTATCTTTTCTAATAATAATTTATTAAGCCAATCAGGTGGAATGATGCTGCCTATTGGTGGTAACACTTCTAGTAATATGATGGGAAGCAATTCTTCCGGCAATAACTCTGGCGGGATGATGGGGAGCGGTGGAATGATGGGCGGTAGTGGAAGCACTTCCAATTCTTATATGCCCGGTTCTTCATCTTCTATGAACTCAAACATTGGTCTTGGTGATATTTTTCTTACGGGTAATTATCAATTTTACTCTGACTATGAAAATAGTTTTACAGCATTGATCAATTATCAAATTAAATTTCCTACAGCAAGCGGAATGACCAACATCGGCACCGGCAAATTTGATTATGGCGCTTCTGTAACTCTCCGCAAGGGATTTGATTCTTATCTCGCAATTGCAGATCTGGGATACATTAACATCGGCGATCCTACTGGGATTACTTACAACAATCCTTTTACCTATGGAGTTGGTTTCGGAAAATATTTTAACGACGGCAACTCTTCGCTTCTGCTCTACTATCAAGGTTACACAGAAATTGTTTCCGGTTACGCCGCACCGCAGCAGTTATCGCTTGGGCTTAATCATCAGCTAAGTTCAAAGCTAACTCTTACACTCATCGGTGGAGTTGGATTAACTAAATTTTCTCCCGGTCTATTAGCTTCTGCCGGAGTAATATGGTTTCTTGGTGAATGATAAATCAAAATGGAGTTTGTGTGAAAATTTTAAGTGCGTTAATTCTTTTTTTGCTGCTATTTACAACCGCAGTTTCTCCTCATGGCGGAGAAGATCATAAAAAAGGAAAAGCTGCTAAGCAAGATACTTTAACAATAGTTGGAGGAGATACCATTGCTATTAATGGAATCTCTAAAAGTATAATTAAAAATAAAATTGAGCCGGAAACTCTCAAAAACGAACCGATGAAATTAATTCCGTCAGAGCAAATGTTCGAACACTTGCACAACAAGATGGTTCACTTTCCAATTGCTCTTGGCATATTTGCTTTTCTTTTAACATTGATCAACTTCAAATGGAAAAATTTCAATTCAGCAATTTTGATTTCCGTTCTTGTTGCATTTTTATTCTCAATAGGAGCATTTATTACCGGACAAAATCAATTTGAGCCGTTCATCGGAACTGCAAAAGAATGGATTGTTGAACTTCACGAAAACATAGGCATTGCAGTTCTCATCAGTTATTTCTTATGGACAATATTTTTGATAATTGACAAACTAAAAAAATATGCGTGGATAGTAGGACTAATCGCTTTTATTCTAATTCTTGCCGCCGGTTTTCTCGGTGGTGTGATTGCTCACTAACAATCTTTTAATAATGAATACAGTAACATGTATGCTACGCCTTACTATAAAATTAAAAGTATAATAGAATAATCAAATCACAAGGATATCTTATGAAAAAATATATAAATAGATTTTTAATACTAATGTTTCTATCGGCTGTTTCTCTTTCAGCTCAAGGAATGAGAAGCGGCGGAATGGGATTTATGTTCCCCGATACTTTAGCACAAGTTACTCTCTCCGGTAAAGTGACCGTTGATGCAACCCTTCCAATGCCAATTTACTATCTGGATGTAAACGGCGACGGCAAAAATGAATACTATCTTAACTTCGGTCCCGTCTGGTATACACCGGATAATTCAACAGCAGTAAGACCAAAGAACGGAGATCAAATTACTGTCATTGGCGGACAGATGAACAGCTCCATGAATTTGAATGGACTACCGATGATTATTGTTTATCAAGTCAACGGAAAACTTTGGAGAGACCCATTCGATCCGATGTGGAATAATTTCGGCAACAACACACACATGATGGGACAGCACGCGGGGAATTGCAGCGGTTATGCTTTCGGTGCCAGTGGAACCACGCCGCAAAATGTAACTTTATCCGGAACAGTTTTGGTTGATACAACATATTTTATGAATCAATACTATTTGGATGAGAATAAAGATGGCAAACCGGATTACTATTTGAATTTTGGTCCATGGTGGTATGAATCGAACACCGGCGCAAAGAGACCAAACAATGGTGATAATGTTACAATCGTTGGCGGAAAATTGCAAGCAACGAACGGTCTAAGCGTTGTGATAGTTTATCAAATAAACGGCAAAGTGTGGAGAGATTCTACGCTGATAGGTAAAAATTTTGGAGGCGGATGGATGCGGAGAAATAATTCCAATGATAAAGTTTCTAATCCCTATGATGAAAAAGATTTTATGATGATGGGCAGCGGATGGAATATGGGTGGAATGATGTCCGATTCCATGTTTACAAGAATGCTGGAATTAAATCCGTATAATATTCCTAACAGCAAAGGAGAGAATATTTTTAAGTGTTACGAGATCGGCATATTCAATTCAAACGGTTCCAACGGAATGATGCAAAACGGCGGATGCGGTGGAATGATGAACTTTGGATCAAACGGAAATATCCAATTTCATTTTGATAATAAACAAATACAAGCTTACGGCATTGATAGAAACAGCTTGAGAGTAAAATACTGGAACAATCAGACAAATAAATGGACTGTTATTTCCAATGCAGTAATTAATCAATCTACAAATACAATTACTTTTTCTAACAGTCAGATTGCCAGCTATTATATTTTAACATCCGATAAGGTTACTGCTGTTGAAGAAAATGCAACTGTTCCTACCGGTTATTCTCTCGAACAAAATTATCCAAACCCGTTCAACCCGAGCACGAATATCAGTTATCAGATACCGGTAGGCAGTCATGTTACTCTTAAAGTATTCGATATGCTTGGTAAAGAAGTTGCAACACTAGTTGATGAATTCAAGACTGCTGGAAGTTATAATTCTCAATTCTCAATTAATAGTTATCAATTATCAAGCGGAGTTTATTTCTACCAGTTAAACGCCGGCTCATTTATGGCAACCAAAAAAATTGTGTTAATGAAGTAACCACATTTATACTTTATGCAAAGTCCTCTTGATAATGGGGACTTTGCTAATCTTTAATCAACTAAAATATTTTAGTAAGATAACTAACAGCGAATATATTATATGAATAAGTTTATTAATCTTTTTACATACATTATTGCTATCTGCCTATTATTTTTTTCTAACAACAGATCGCAAAATAAACTACAAATTCCCGATACACTAAGCGGGACTAAGTTTAATCTCACAATCCAAAAAGGAACGATCAATTTCTATCCTGGATTTACTACAAATACTCACGGTGTCAACGGCAATTTGCTTGGTCCAACATTAATTCTTCGCAAAGGTGATAACATTACCTTGAATGTCTCTAACACACTAATTGATACAACAACAATTCACTGGCATGGAATGCACGTAGCGCCAGAGAACGATGGCGGACCTCATACGGTAATTTTGCCGGGAACAATATGGCGACCGCAATTCACTGTTATGGATAACGCTGCAACCTATTGGTATCACCCTCACTTGCATAAGAAAACTGCCGAGCATGTTACAAAAGGTGTTGCAGGATTTATAATTGTGAGAGATAATCAAGAAGCAGCACTGAAACTTCCGTGTAAATATGGCATTGATGATTTTCCGATCGTTGTTCAATCAAGAGCATTCGATGCCGCTAAACAATTCATCGTCAGATCTGAATTGGATTCAGTAATTTTAGTTAACGGCACAAAGAATCCTTACCTACAAGCTCCCGCACAAGTTGTACGTCTTCGTTTGCTTAACGGCTCTACAGAACGCACCTATAATTTTGGTCTTAAGGGAAATAAATCTTTTTACCAAATTGGCGGCGACGGCGGATTGTTGAACTCGTCCTTGCAGCTTACAAGATTACGTTTAGCGCCGGGTGAGCGTGCGGAAATCTTGGTTGATTTTAATTCAATGCAAGGACAATCTACTTATCTGATGAGTTATGCCTCGGAATTAGCGAGCGGAATTATTGGCGCACGCTCTGTTGGTATGGGTGGAGGTTTACCGGATTATGCGAACAACAAATTAAACGGCGCGGACTTTAACATTTTACGCATTGATGTAACAACACCAACTGCAAATCCAATTACTTCTGTTCCATTATCTTTAATTATTAATAATCCTTTAGCTGCCTCATCTGCAAATGTTACCCGCGTGTTAACATTTACTTCAAACGGTGGAATGATGAGCGTAGCGGGTCCATTTGTAATTAACGGAACCCCTTTTTCTATGGAAAAGATTAATTATAGCATTCCGTTGAATAACACTGAAATATGGGAACTGCGGAACCAAACACTAATTGCGCATCCTTTCCATATTCATGATGTTCAATTTTATTTGCTGGATAGAAACGGCAGACAAGTACCTTCCAATGAGCGGGCACGCAAAGACGTTGTGCTGGTTGAGCCGATGGAAACGGTAAGATTCATAACCAAGTTTGAAGACTTCTCAAATGCTATTGTTCCTTACATGTATCATTGCCATTTGCTCACACATGAAGATGATGGAATGATGGGACAATTTCTTGTAACGAATCCTACAGATGTTATGGAAGAGAAATCATCTTTACCTAATAGTTTTTCACTCGAACAAAATTATCCAAACCCATTTAACCCTAGTACTATCATCAGCTATCAGATACCGACAGGCAGTCATATTACTCTAAAAGTATTCGATATGCTCGGGAAAGAAGTTGCAACACTAGTTGATGAATTCAAGACTGCTGGAAGTTATAACTCTCAATTCTCAATTAATAACCTGCCTGCCGGCAGGCAAGGTTATCAATTATCAAGCGGAGTTTATTTTTACCAATTAAAAACAAGCACTTTTATGGAAACAAAGAAATTTGTATTAATGAAGTAATTATTTTCAATTTTTGTGCAGAGCTTACATAATTGGATGGCTTTGCACTTTTTGAAATCGTCTCTTTAAAAGGGAAAGGAACTACTTTTCAAATTACATTTTTAAAATAACTGATTAATAATATATCCTGAATTATCTATCAATATTTTTGTTACTGTAAGGTAATGTAATTCAAAAAATAATAATTCAATAAAAAGGAGTTATCATGAAAAAATCAATATATCTTTTATTGCCATTATCTCTCATTTTTGTAAGTTGTATGATGCTTGGCATGGGAGGAATGGGCGGTATGAACCATAAAAAAGATCACGGGGCTATGAATTCTGAAAAACAGTTAGCTGATTCCAATATTGTTTTCAAAGGTGTTATCAATTTGAAAGTAATTGATAAAAATGATGATGGGAAAGTCTATCAATGCCCTATGGAAGCAAATGTTTTATCTGATACAAAAGTTGCATGTCCTGAGTGTGGAATGGACTTAAGAGAAATTTCAATTGTAGATGCAAAAGCAAAATTGTTAAAAAGGGGTTTCGATGTCAAAGAAACTAACATTAAAGAGAATTCCAACTCAGAAGTCAAATTAGTTGAGACAAAACTAACGATCTGGAATAAAGTATGCCCGGTAATGGGAGAAGAGGTTGATTCAGAAGCACCAACAGAACAATACAATGGAAAAACTATTGGATTTTGCTGCCCTGGGTGCGATAAAAAGTTCAAAAAAGATCCAGAAAAGTATATGAAAAATTTAAGTGAGGATGGTACTAAATTTCTTGAAAAATGATTTTATCTATTGAGTAATGAGTCTAAGAATTTATTCTTAGTCTCAGTTACTTAGTAGTTTTCCATCTATTATTGAACTTTTTTAAGTGTTTTTTAGTTAATAATTTATTCAGTATTCAAGATTGGCATAGTAAAACTTAAGAATTGTGAATAATAAAGCCAATTTGAATCTGTTTCGCATTAATTATTAACTTTGCTGATCATTGTAAAGTTAAGTTCTGCTTATAGTTAGGATAAGATTTTTATAGACAATCAGCCATTTTTTCTTTATTTTTGATTGGTGATTTTTATTAGCACATATCAAATAACTACTTATAGAAATAAGTTTTGTACTCTCTTTTCAAATGCACATCAGAGACAAATTAAGTTAGGATAGAATATTTATAAGCATAATATTCCCTTTAATTAGGAACTTTTTTGTGTAATAAGAGTCAAAAATAAGTTTCAATTAAAAAAGTTAAATAAAGATTCAATAGGAATAAAATTTCAAGGAGAGATTAAGAATTGAAGATTACGAAGCAATTTACTAACCGCGAAAGTAAATCTTTAGATCAGTACCTGCAAGAGATCGGGAAAGTAGATCTTCTTACGCCAAATGAAGAAATTGAATTGGCTATTCGTATAAAAAAGGGAGATCAGTTAGCTCTTGAAAAACTTACCAAGGCTAATTTAAGATTTGTTGTAAGTGTAGCCAAACAATATCAGAATCAAGGACTTCCTCTTGGTGATCTAATCAATGAGGGTAACTTAGGTTTGATAAAAGCTGGAAGAAGATTTGATGAAACACGCGGCTTCAAATTTATTTCTTATGCTGTTTGGTGGATTAGACAATCAATTATGCAGGCAATTGCAGAACAATCCAGAATGGTTCGCCTTCCGTTGAATCGTGTTGGTGCATTGAATAAAATGGGAAAAGCACTCAGCCAACTCGAACAAGAATATGAGCGAAAACCAAGTCCCGAAGAAATTGCTACTCAGCTTGATATGGATGTTGCTGATGTTACCTATGCTATGCAGATTGCAGGCCGTCACGTTTCGATGGATGCCCCGTTTGCTCATAGTGAAGACAATAATAACAGTTTGTTAGATGTTATGCCGAATGATGATCAACCGGCTCCTGATTTTACACTTATGAAGGAATCTTTGAAAGCCGAAATTGAAAGATCACTTTCGACGTTAACCGAAAGAGAAGCAGAAGTCATTCGTCTCTACTTTGGATTAGGTAAAGAACACTCTCTTACTTTAGAAGAGATCGGCGAGAAATTGAATCTAACCCGTGAACGTGTTCGTCAGATTAAAGAAAAAGCATTAATAAGATTACGACATTCAACAAGAAGCAAAAATCTGAAAGCATATCTTGGTTAGTAAATAATGATTTATTATGAAGCCGTCTTGATTTAATCTAGACGGCTTTTTTGTTTTAAACCAGTTATTTTTTATATGTATAGATAAACAATTATCTCATTTGATTATATTTATTAAACATTATTCGGGAAATGATATGTCTGATAATCAAAATCGAGTAGCAGGACTATCAAGTTTGATGGGCAATACTCCCCTATTAGAAATTAAGTTTTTATTTAACGGAGAGAAGAGAAGAATTTTTGCCAAAGCAGAAAATCTAAACATGACAGGAAGTATCAAGGATAGAATGGCATTCTGTATTTTTAAGAACGGATATGAAAAGAATAATCTAAGACCCGGCGCGTTAATCATTGAAGCAACAAGCGGAAATACAGGCATTGCTTTTTCTGCTATCGGTAGAGCTCTCGGGCATCCGGTAACTATCTTTATGCCTGATTGGATGAGCCATGAAAGAATTAATCTCATTAAAAGTTTTGGAGCTAATATTGTTTTAGTAAGCAAAGAAGAAGGCGGTTTTTTAGGCAGTATTTCTCGCGCTGAAGAATTAGCCGCTAAAACAGAAAATTCTTTTCTTCCAAGACAGTTCTCGAACAATGATAATTGTGAAGCACATTACCGTACTACCGGACCGGAAATTTTTTGGCAATTACAATTTCACGGCATAAAACCGGATGCATTTATAGCCGGTGTTGGAACCGGCGGAACTATAATGGGAACAGGACGGTTTTTAAAAGAAAAGTATCCCGATATAAAAATTTATCCTTTGGAGCCGACTAATTCTCCAACACTTTCAACCGGTTACAAAGTTGGCAAGCACCGCATACAAGGTATATCCGATGAATTCATTCCGCAGATATTAAAATTAAATTCCTTAGATAAAGTTGTTGATGTTGACGATGGAGATGCAATTATTATGGCTCAAAAACTTGCGGCCGAACTTGGCATCGGTGTTGGAATTTCATCGGGAGCTAATTTACTTGGTGCTTTAAAAATTCAGAATGAACTTGGTAAGGATGCTGTTGTTGTAACAGTCTTTTCGGATGATAATAAAAAATATTTAAGTACAGATTTATTTCATGAAGAACCAATTAAAAAAGATTTCTTAGCGCCGCATATTAAATTATTAGAAGTACGCGCAATTAAACGTGTTTGTTATACTTGCTGTAATCCTGAAGAATGTACTGATGCACATTTCGATAATTCATTTGAGTTTCCGAATGGTTGTCCAAGAAGAATTGATTTAAAACTTTAATCGCTAATTCTCCAACCGAGTTTAAAAAGCCCTTCCCTTGGGGAAGGGTTGGGATGGGCTTTTATTTTTTCCCGAAACAAACCTTCCTATTTGCAGCTGTACTGCTTCCTCCAAGTGAAATGCTTAATCCAAAAAGATAACCGAAATTATACCATCCGCCGTTATTATAAACAGCATAGATAGCAACCTTATTATCGAAAAGAGAAATTATAAAACTTATCGGTGCAATTATTCCGTGCCATAGACCATACCAAAAGCCAACCGGTTTAATATCTATTGCATATTGATATTGAATAGCATCTGCACAACTGCTTAACAAGACAATTAATATAACCGAAGAAGTTATGACTAATAATTTTTTGTACAACATTTTTCTAACCCTCTTTATATTTAAGTAAACAGATTACTAATTATCATTCTTCTTCGCAGCCAAAGTTCATACCTTAACTATAGCAATTTTATTATTTTCGTCAAGCTTGCCCACCGGTTTTATTAGTGAGTTTACCTGGTTCTGCCGAGCTTTCCGCCTTGACTGACTTGTTAAACATCATTCAACTTTACTTGCTGTTTTTTTATACCTTGCATCAACAATGATAACTTCTGGAGTTCTTTCGCCTCTATTTATAGAATCATTTTTTAACTTCAATAATTTTTTTATTGCCCGTTCATTATTAGTGACTTGCAAAATCATATAGATACTGTAAAAAGTTTTTTCTGCCTTGTCATATGTTTTCAATTGAGTTGTATATCCAGATAATAATCTTTTATTAGTTGAATATTTTACTTCAACGTTGACACGAGAGTCATAACCAAAACTAAATTTAAAATCCACAGAACCACGCCCGGCATTTGGTTCGCGATTTATATCAAGATTATTTGCAGCGCAATAAGAATCTGCAATACCAAAGAATAGTAATTGTGGAAATCTTTCGTGTCTAAGTTCAAATCTATCAGTATAAAAAAACTTAAATAATCCATTATTCTCTATTAAATCAGAATATTTATTGCATATAGCTATAATTACGTCAGTAATATTTTTATGTGAGAGTGGCTTAAACGCATCTAAGCTATAATAATATTTATTAGTATACTCTTTAGATAAATCTAACCATTTGGTTTCGCCAAGTGGGTCTCTTACAAAATCATATCCTTTAGCGGGCTTTTCTTTATACAGCGAAATTAAGTCTTTCAATACTTCAGGTTCATTAATAAGTAGTTGTTTTAATGTTCTTTTACTTACTTTTTTTCTATTTGTTGCATCCTTCCAACTATCTCCAATAATTTGATTGACTCGGTTTCTAAGTGCTTCGTTATATGCACAAACTCTATCAATATCCTCCCAACTATATGCAACGGGTAATGGGGATAATATTTCCATCGGCAGAAGAACAATTGGCTCTTTATGAAGCGGCAATAAGAATTCTTTTGAATTGAATTGGATTTTTCTTGTTTTATTAATTTTTAATTCAGAAAGAATTCTTTGTGTGTATTCTAATAGATTTTCCAAAATAATTCGACCAGTCATATCACTAATTCTATCTGGACCAATTTTTTCTTCAAATAGGCCAACGAGTTCAAATATAACTGGATCTTTGATTCCAGATTTTATTATTTCAGAAGCGGAATTACATAATACTTTAGCTAACTTGGGCCCAATTGCATTACCAACATTAGATTTTTTTGAATATCCTAAATTAATATAAGACACTTCCTTAAAAGTTAATCTCTTTACTGCTTCACGCCACAACCTAGCTTTATTATTTGAAGTGTCATCTAAGAGTTTTATAATATTCCGAAAATAATAATGAAATTTTTTGTATGCGGACTTGAATTCAGGAATCTTAGAATTCTTGAGTAAATAAGGGTCAATGTGAAATAATGAGTCTAGCCCAACAACGATATTGAAAGCACCGGTTTGATTGAATTCCTCTTCCGAGACACCGAGAACATCACTTATTTTTTTGACCATAATATTTTTATCTCTTTGATGTATAACGTACTTACCGCTGACCGGCAGCTCAGAACAAGGATGCCGAATAGTTGCAACAACTTTTTATTTATTAAAATGTTTCTTAAACAACCTACGTTAAAGAGCAACTTAACTTTGCAACCAAACTTTATAATTACACAAATGCTGCACTGAAAAACGCTGTCCGTGTTGAGCGGCTTGTTATAGTGCTATTCAGTAGATATAATTTTATCCATTTCTTCTTTTGATCTCTTTTTCACAAACTCCATTTCTTTCTTAAGTATTGCTAATTCTGCTAACAACTTTTTATTAAAACTACGAGAATATACTTTTGGTTTTGAGGTGAATATTCTTTTCAAAAATGATTTTTCCCGTAGAAGCAAAACACGACTTTTAGCAAGTATAACTTCAGTTCGCTCCATTGTGTCAGCACAAAATTTTTTATATAGTTTTATATTTTTGGCTAAACGATTCATATTTTCAACATAGTTCTCTGATGTAATTATGCTACTTAATTTTGCCATTTTCATTGATTCGTGGAATTGATTTATCGAATCAATATCATTGTTATGTTTTTCGAGAGTAACTAGATATGAGAAATAATCGTTAAGGAAATCAAAATTATCAAGGTCAAGCAAAACATCCTTCTCAACTGATAATTTATCTAATCTGTTTGCAGAGAAAGGTAATTGCTTTTTCTCCTCGGCTTCTTTTATAACTTTTAATATCCAGTCAGCAACAAACAACGAATCGCTCAAAACACCATAATTGATATTACATATAAACTGTATTCTAGCAAGTGAGCGACGATTATTTCTTTTTAGTTCTCTCTTGTCTTTTAACCAAGCCGCAAGTCGTATGAATAAAAAAGCGAAAAACGCACCCGCAAATGCAGAAGCTATGTCATTAATAATATTGTTATTTTCTTGAAACATATTTAAACACTATAACTATTAGCTAACCCGCCAATCAATATGACGGCGATTGTGTTTTATCAAGCTAAATATTTTACTGCCTATAAAGGAATAATCTATTAATATAAATGATAAACAACTTAGTAGAATGAAAAACCGGAAAGAGAAATTGATAGAATCTTGGATCATAAAAGACATCCCCTTGTTCTGCTCACAACTTAAAATATTAATTGGAATAGGTCAAGGACTAATTGAGAATTGAGAATGGCGAATTGAGAATTGGAAGTTGTTATTTGTCAGTGGTTGGTGGTCGATTGCTGGTAGGCTTCTGTTTTATTAAATCATAAATCACACATCAAACATCATACATCATAATTCAACCATCATTTTACAGAGTGTCTTTCAACAAGTTTGGTTAAAACGTCTTCAAACTCAATCTCTTGTTCGGCAAGCATCACAAGCAAATGATATAACAAATCTACCGTTTCATTTACAATTTCATTCTTGTCACGGTTCTTTGCTGCTATTACAGTTTCAATTGCCTCTTCACCAACTTTCTGAATTATTCTATTCGCTCCTTCCTTAAATAACTTTGTAGTGTAGGAATTTTCCGGTAGATTTATTTTTCTCTCTTTTATCAGCGCGCTCAACTGATTTAGAAAATTAATATTTGTTTTTTCAACACCAAAGCAGGAGTAATCACCGGTGTGGCATGTTGGACCTTCCGGCTTTACTGTGATTAATAACGAATCATTATCGCAGTCCTTTTTAATATCCACAAGATTTAAGAAGCTGCCGGACGTTTCCCCTTTTGTCCACAATGCATTTCTAGATCTGCTGAAAAATGTAACACACTTCGATGCAATAGTCTTTTCAAAAGCTTCCTTATTCATAAATCCAAGCATCAGCACTTGATTAGTGAATTCATCAAGAACAATTGCCGGGATTAATCCGCCGAGTTTTTCGAAATTTAATTTTTCTGCTTTTATCATAAACGCACTCTTATTCCGTTTGATTTCAGATATTGCTTTAACTCTTTAATTCCAAGTTCGCTATAATGGAAAAGACTTGCGGCAAGACAAGCATCAACACCAATATTAAATGCATCGAGAAAATGTTTTTTTATACCTGCGCCGCCCGATGCAATTACGGGAATCGTTACACTTTCTACTACTTGTTTTAGAAAATCCAAATCGTAACCTTCTTTTGTACCGTCATGATCCATTGATGTTAACAATATTTCTCCGGCACCAAGCTCATTAACTGTTTTACACCAGCTTAATCCTTCGAATTCAGTTTCTTCTTTTCCACCTTTGATAAATATTTTTTTGATTCCGTTTACTGACTTCACATCAATAGCGGCTACAACAGCTTGACTGCCGAATCGTTTTGCCGCTTCTGTAATCAAAGAAGGTTTTTTTACTATTGAAGAATTGAGTGAAACTTTATCAGCACCGGCACGGAGTAATGCCTCGATATCGTTCAACTCCGAAATTCCACCGCCGACTGTAAAAGGCATTCTGATTACACCGGCAACATTTTTAACTAATTCGACAAGTGTTTTTCTTTTTTCTAATGATGCAGTGATGTCAAGAAATACAAGTTCGTCGGCTCCTTCATGATAATATCTTTCTGCAAGTTCAACTGCGGAACCGGCATCACGTAGATCAACAAAGTTTGTACCCTTTACAACTCTTCCATCTTTTACATCAAGACAAGGAATAATTCTTTTACTTACCAAATTCTGCTAACTCCTTCAAAGAAATTTTATTTTCATAAATAGCTTTGCCTACAATTGCAGCACTGCATTTTAATTCATCTAAATGGATTAGATCATTCATACTGCTTATACCTCCGGATGCTATGATAAATATATCCGGAAAAATTTCTTTTAGGCTGTGATACAACCGGAAGTTAGGTCCTTCGAGCATCCCATCTTTATCAATATCGGTGATGAGGAAATTATTTAATCCGTATCCTTTGCATTGAGTAATATAAACACTGATTTCCAGAGTGGAGTTCTCGCTCCATCCTTTCATTACAATTTCACCGCGCATTGTATCAGCAGCTATAATTATTTTATCAGGTGATATTTTTTGCACAACTTTTTCAAATTCCGGTTTATTAATAAACGGAAGTGAGCCAATCACGATTTGATCCACACCGATTGATAATAAATTTAAAGCATCATCAATACTTCTTATCCCGCCGCCGAATTCGATTTTCAATTTTGTCTTCAGCTTTATCTCATCTATAATTTTTAATGTTGATATTTTCCCATCCTTGGAACCGGAAAGATCTACAATGTGCACTTGCTCAAAACCATAGTCATCATAAACTTTAGCTTGATCGACAGGATGTTCCGAATAACTTTTAGCTGTCGCGAAATCACCTTTCATTAAGCGGACAACTTTTCCGTCCAGGATATCTATTGCCGGTATGATTAACATTTTTCTAAAAAGTTTTTAATTAATTGAATTCCAGCCGGACCGGATTTTTCCGGATGAAACTGAACGCCGTAATAATTTTCCTTTTCCATCGATGCGCAGAAATCCACATCGTAGTTACAAACAGAAGTTGAATGCTCATTTATTGGCACATAAAAAGAATGCGCGAAATAAAAAAACTCGCCTTCGTTTATATTATCAAATAGTTTTGATGCCTTCGCGTAACTCACTTGGTTCCATCCCATGTGAGGAACTTTTATTTTGCTTTCATCAAACTTCTCGGTTGAATATGGAAATATTCCTAAACCGCAAACATTCCCTTCTTTAGATTTATCGCAAAGCAACTGCATACCAAGACAGATTCCTAGAAGCGGTTTTTTTACGACGCGCAGCATTGTAAACAAGTTCGTCATGTGCAGATTTCGCATTGCAAATGATGCTTCACCGACTCCTGGAAAAATTACTTTTTCGGAATTGCAAATATCAAATTCATTATTCGTGATTTTAAATTCACAGTTCAAATCTTTTAATACGTTTGCTACGGAAGCAGTATTACCGGCTCCGTAATCAATCAACGAAATCATATCAATCCTTTTGTTGAAGGCAGACTGCCTTTATTTCTTGAATCATATTTTAACGCATTGTTCAATGCACGAGCAAATGCTTTGAATATTGCCTCGGCTTTGTGATGATCATTTTCACCTGTTGCTTTTATATGAATATTCGCACGCAATCCCATAGAAAGTCCTCGGAAAAATTCTTTAAATAATTCAGTTGGAAACTCGCCGACCTTTTCGCGTTTAAATTTACAGTTGAAAAATAAATATGCTCGTCCACCAAGATCAATAGCGCATTGTGCTAATGCATCATCCATCGGAAGCATAAATCCATACCGTTCAATACCTTTCCGATCTCCCAAAGCATTGCTCATAGCTTCGCCTAATGCAATTCCAACATCTTCAACTGTATGATGCTCGTCTATGTGTAAATCACCTTTGACGTTAATTTCCATATTTATATTCGAATGTTTTGCCAATTGTTCAAGCATATGATCGAAAAAACCGATACCGGTCTTGATCTTTGACTCTCCGGAACCATCCAAATCTAATCTTATTTTTATAGCGGTTTCTTTAGTCTTGCGTTGATGACTTGCTTTACGAATAATTTTCATATTGGGTTTTTGCCGTTTCATAAAATATCCCGTAGTTCATTTAAAAATTTTAGATTTTGTTCCCTTGTACCTACTGAGACTCTCAAACAATTTTTCACCTGGTTGCTTCTATCACGTATAACTATTCCCTTCTCAATTAATTTGTGATAAACCTCAATAGGATTTTCACATTCGAACAAAACATAATTACTATTAGAGGGAAATACTTTTTTTATTTTCGAACTTGAATTTAATTCATCTGTAATAAACTGCCGTTCACATTTTATTGCCTCTACAAATTTATCTTTTTGCAGATTATTTTTTAATGCGTTAAGTATAACTTGTGATGTAAGCTTATTGAGATTATAAGGCATTTTAATTTTATAAAGAAGATTAATTACTGGAGACGAAGCGACACAATAACCGCACCTTACTCCGGCTAAACCCCATGCTTTGGAAAATGTTCTTGTAACAATTAAGTTCGGATAATCTTGAATTGAATTTATCAGTGAAGGTTTATCCGCAAATTCAATATATGCTTCATCCACTAAAACAATCCCGTTAAAGTTTTCTGCTAATTCAAAAATAAGTTTCGAATCTATTAGATTTCCGGTAGGATTATTAGGGGAACATATAAATATTACTTTTGTGTTTTTTGTGATTGAACTATAAATTTTTTCAAGATCAGGCTGATATGATTTGTCTAACTGAATTGGGATAGTAGAAACTTCATTAACATCACAGACAACTTTATACATTCCGTATGTTGGTTCTAAAGTGATTGCATTATCAATCTTTGGTTCGCAGAATATTCTAACTGCCAAATCAATAATCTCATCAGATCCGACTCCAAAAAACAAATATTCTTTCGATACATTTAGATATGACCCTAACTCTTTTCTCAGCTTATTATGAAACGGATCGGGATAACGATTCAATCCGACATTCCACTCATCTTCAACAACGGAGCCGAAACTATTTTCATTCGCGTCCAACAAAATTCCGGTCATATGATCTCCGCGTGCAGAAGTGTACGGTTTCAATTGTAAAATATTCTTTCTTGCTAATAATTCAATTTCCATTCTTCATCCTTACTTTAATTGCGTTTGCATGTGCATCTAATTTTTCAAGCGATGCCATCTTGATTACCGTTGAAGCAATATTTTCAAAACCGATTTTATTCACATTTTGAAATGTAATAGTCTTCATAAATGATTCTACCGAGATTCCGCCAAATGTTTTTGCGTAACCGTAAGTTGGAAGAGAATGGTTCGTGCCGGATGCATAATCACCAATGCTTTCGGCAGAGTAACTTCCTAAAAATACCGAGCCGGCATTCACTATCTTCTTTTTATACTTTTCGGCATTGCTGATATTTAAAATCAAATGTTCCGGTGCGTACCGGTTGCTTAATTCAATAGCTTCTTCAATAGAATTGACAATGAGAACAAACGAATTACTCAATGCACCGTCAATAATATTTTTTCTCAACAAATAACTTTTTTGTTTCTTAATCTCCGCTTGCACTTGAGTGATTAATTTCTCGCTAGTAGTTAAAAGAATTACCTGGCTGTCAGCGCCATGCTCAGCTTGAGAAAGAAGATCGGATGCAACATAAGAAGGATTAGCTTTTGCATCTGCGATAATCAAAAGTTCACTTGGTCCTGCGGGCATATCAATCGCGCACCCTTGTGTATCCATGCTAATAAGCGATTTAGCTGCGGTTACATATTGATTCCCGGGTCCAAATATTTTATCAACTTTTTGAATTGACTTATCACCATACGCCATTAACGCAACTCCTTGCGCTCCGCCGATTTTATAGAACTCATCTACTCCACAAATCTTTGCTGCAAATAAAACTGCCGGATTGATTTCTTTTTTTGTTGGAGAAAGAGCTGCAACTCTTTTACATCCAGCTATGCGAGCCGGTATTCCTAACATCAGCATCGTTGATGGAAGTACTGCTGTTCCGCCGGGAATATATAAACCGACATTTTCGATTGCACGGAATTCTCTTGAGCAATTTATTCCGGGCATGGTTTCTATTGAATAACTTTTTGGATACTGCTGAGTATGAAATTTTTCAATGTTCTTAAATGCAGTCAGTATTGCTTTCTTTGATTCACGATCTAATAATTTCTCAGCTTGTTCAATTTCTTTTTTCGAAACGGTTATATCCGCCCTATCGAAGCCATTATATTTCTTTGCGTATTTGAGAGCAGCTTTAAGACCGTTTTTCTTCACATCAGCAATAATCGGTTTAACAATTTCAAAAACCTTTTCGGATTCAATTGCCGGACGGGAGAATAGTCCGCGTAATTTTTTCTGCGATATATTTTTTAATGAAAAGATTTTCATAGTATCATATTCTCAATTGGTATCAATAACAATCCGGATGCGCCTGCTTCATGCAGATCATTCTGAATATCCCAGAATGTATCGGAAGGAATTACAGCATGAACTGCAAGCATTGATTCATCTGCAAGCGGAAGTATAGTTGGACTTTTTAACGAAGGCAAGATTTCTCTAATTCTCGGGAGAGCAACTTTTGGAACATTCATCATCAAGTACTTAGATGTTTTTGCGTTCAGCGCCGATTCAATTCGCACAATTAAATTTTTCAGTATTGTATACTTCTCGGAATCCTTATCAAAATTTTTATTCCCTATTAGAATAGCTTCGGAATCGAAAACGTTTGTAAACTTTTTAAGTTTGTTTAGCTTCAGAGTATTTCCGGTTGAAACAATATCGCAAATGCAATCGGCAATACCAAGAGAGGGTGCAATTTCAACCGAGCCGCTGATCTGGATAATCTTTGCATCGATTTTATTATTGCGGAAAAAGTTTGTTAATATTTTGGGATATGAAGTTGCAACACGTTTGCCGTTCAGTTCATCCAGACTGAGCATGTTTTTATCTTCCGGTATTGCAATCATCAACGTGCATTTTCCGTATCCAAGTTTTTTGATCGTATCAACGTCTGCTTCTTTTTCGATAACAACATTTTCGCCAACGATTCCGATATCCGCAACCCCGTCCTGTACATACTCCGGTATATCGTCATCCCTAAGAAAAAGCAAGTCTAAATCGAAATTCCGTGACGAGACTAATAATCGATCTGAATAGTTTTCAATATCCAATCCGCAAGTCCGTAAAAGCTGTAAAGATTTTTCAGTAAGTCTTCCGCTCTTTTGAATTGCAAGTTTTAAATTTCCGTTTAACATAATTTCTCCTTTAAAACAAAAAACCCCGTTGATAACGGGGTGTCATTTCTAAATAATTTATAAATTTAGTTATAGCACTCCGGCTCTCTTAAAATGGAATAGATGATGATGTTTATGATGGATTGCTAATAACATAGTTTTGTTTATCTTTTTTTCTAATGCAAATATAAATTATCTAACAGAATTGTCAAATTAATTTTCTTTAATAATTTTAATTGAACAAGGTTAGACCATCTTTTAGATCGTATTCATATATTGAAGTAAGAATTTATCAATAAATGTAAAATGCTAAATTGCTTTTTTGTTTCCGATGTTCATGGAAGTACCGAATTATATAAGAAATTGTTCGATGAGATATTCGCAGAAAAACCTCAAGCAGTTTTCCTAGGCGGCGATCTTTTGCCTCATTACTATAACAATAAAAACTTTATCCTCGATTTTCTCCAACCAAATCTTCAATCATTAAAAATTAGACTTGAAATTCATTATCCTAAGATATTCTTAATCTTGGGTAATGACGATGCTAGGATTGAAGAAGCATTAATTCTAGAACTTGAAAAACAATTATTGATAGAATATATCCACTTTCGCAAAACAAATTTCTTGGAATATGATATTTACGGTTATTCTTTTACTCCGCCATCTCCTTTCTTACTAAAAGATTGGGAGAAATATGATGTCTCAAGATATGTTGACCCCGGATCTATCTCACCCGAAGAAGGAAAAAGAACGGTTGAAGTTTCGATCCATGAGAAAAAATATTCCACAATAAAAGATGATCTGGATGCACTTACTATAGATGAGGATCTTTCCAAATCTATTTTCCTTTTCCATGGCCCTCCGTATCAAACTAATTTAGACCAAGCAGCATTTAAAGGAAGATTGATTGATCATGTCCCTGTGGATATTCATGTAGGCAGTGTTGCAATAAAAAGATTTATCGAAAAGAAACAACCACTTATAACATTACACGGTCACATCCATGAATCCACTCGGATTTCTGGAAGCTGGAGAGATAAAATAGGTAAAACATTTTGTTTCAGTGCTGCTAATGACGGAACCAAACTGGCAATTGTAAAATTCGAATTTAGTAATCCGGAAACTGCAGAACGAATTCTTCTTTAATTATCTTTAGTCTTAACCTTTAATGGACGCGCGGCATCAGTTACAGCACCGATCTTTGAAGCATAACTTGATTTATTTTTAATATCTTCATCAGTAACAAAATGAACATCTAATAACCCAGTGGATTTGTAACCGGTGCGCAAATAATTCATTTCACTTAATGCTAAACTCCATCCTTCGAACCATAATGAAAGTTCTTTCATATTACATATTTCTTTTTCAATATGAACAATAAGATCAATATCGCTACCAGGACCGGAAACAGCATTCTTAGTACTTCCGAAAACATAAATTCCTTTTACACCAAATCGGTCGGCGTCTAATTCGGAAGCAATTTTTTCAGCCATTTTCATTCGCCATCTCCAATAATCGCTCGGATGATATTCAACGATCTCTTTATACTCTTTCTCTAAACTTGTTTCTGTAGAAGGTTGAGCAAACATTCCAATTGCTTCATCAATCTCTGCATTCATTAATACCTTTAATATTGATCCTCCGGTCGAACTAATTACATCAATTACTTTAACAGTATCTTCTAAATAATTATACTCCTGCACTAACTCACAAAAAATATTCGGTGAAGAATTTAGAAACTTCTCATTAAACACAACTCCCGCATCATCCGGATACAATGGCAGATAACGAATACCGGCTTCAACAAGGTCTTGAAAAAAATGTGTTCCGAAAGAAAGATCAGGAACATAATTCCCCTTTTTTCTTGCAACTTCGATAAGAATAGCTGTGTTATTAATATCTGAATATGTAACACTTACCCCAAGTTTTATATCGCCTCTGCTTCCCCATCTTCCAGGACCAATTAAAATGAATTTTCTTTTGGGAAGAGTCTTGTTCAGCTTGCTTATTGCACGTCCAACATTAAGCATCTTATTTCGATCGGAGATCTCAGAATATTTTTGCGGATCTACATAAACAATATGTGTGATATCAGGTACTCTCCCGTTTGAAATAAACTTATGAGCAGTAAAAACTATTTTCTCATCAGGTACTTCTTTAGGAATTGAATCAGAATTTGATTCCCGATAGAAACTTTGCGGACGGCACTGCAGGATATAAAAATCTTTACCATCATAGGCAAATTCAATATCAACCGGAGTTTTAATTTTCTCCTGCAAAGTTTTTAGTATAATATCAATGCGTTTTAAGAAATTAGTCTTTGTATTTAATCCGTCAAACGTTACTAGAAATTCCTTTGAATGATCAAATGCATCTAACGGTCCTGGTTGTCTAATCATTGTTCCATCAAGGACAGAAAATATTTCAGTGAACAAAGGGTATTCTGAACTACATTCATCTAAAAGATTATTGATCAGTATTGATTCAAAATCATTTGTTTCTAAATTTATAACATCCATTTTTTTGGGCGCATATCTTCGTAATTCTTCAGGAGAAATATTTATTTTCAGGTTCGGTTGTCCCGGTGAAACAAGAACCGGATAATCATCGCTTAATCTATCAACAGCTCTTGTACCTAAACCGGGAACCATTCGTACAAGTCCGTCTTCTCTTTTAATACGCGGAGACCATCGGAATTCATTAGTGCTAAATGCAACACCTGCAAGAGCAGGGAAATAATATTTACCAACTTTCGTTCCGACTACTTCCTGAATCATAACACCCATTTCTTCGTGGAAATCGAGCAAGCCACGTTCCGCTCGATATTCTATTGGGTCAGGGCTGAATGTTGATGCATAGACTTCAGCGATTGCATCCATTAATGCAACTAATCTTTGCTGTTTTGTTCCTTGATTTGCAAGAAATAAACTTTTGTATTTTCCCGAAAATGTGGCTCCCATTTGGTCTTCGAGAAGACTTGAGCTTCTTACGACTAATGGTTTATCACCAAGATCATCTAAGGCAACTGATAATCCCTTCATTATATCTGGTGGAAATTCCGAATTCTTAAATAACTGAACAACATGCGGATATTCGATTCGGATTTCATCAATCTCTTTATATTTTTGCTCTAGAACCTCTTCCAGATTGTTGTGCTGCATAAAATGAAGAACACCATCCGAAGTTATGTACCAAGTCTTCGGAGTTTTAATATCACTTAAGAGTTCAACATTTTCACCTTCTTTTTGAAGAATGTGAACTGCCAAAAACAATCCTGCACTTTTACCGCCCAATTTACCGTGACTTCCAGAAGGGAATATCATCTTATCAATAAGTTTATAAAAATCTGTAAGCTTCACATATTCTTTTGCAACGCTAATGTACTCTAGTTGTTCAGTAAAAAATCTTCTTAAGAGCGATACACGTAATCCTTTTATTGTTGAAGGAGGAAGTTCAAATTTTTCCGGTGCCATGTGATAATATCTGCGGATGGCATCGGCAATGTCTGTTAATGATGTATCTTGCGTTTCAACAACTTTTACAAGAGCACTTGATTTATCTTCTTGAATCCACTTCTGTATCCTGGAAAGAATTATATCATCCGGTAAATTATCGTCAGCTAATTTTAATATTGTTTCAACATACTGATCATAGTTGACCATCTTAGTAACTTTTAACGGTTTATTATCATCATATTGAAGTTCTTCCTCTGTTGTCCCACCTCTCCAAGATAGACTTGTATGCTTCATCAACATTTCAGCTTCTTCAACACCTTTCCAACATAAAAGATGAAGTGTTTTTCTTAGGAGACTCATAAAAAGATTAGGGTCGGTTTTACGAATCATATCTAAAACAATCCGCCATTCTCCTTTTGTATGTCCGTCAACTTTTTGACGTACTGATTGATATTCATTAAAAACATTTTTCAGTTTTTGATGAAGTATAAAATGACCAAGTCGCTCTGCAATTGTATCTAATAATTTTTTTTCTTCTTTTAAGAATGGACCAAATCCTGATGATGGAACTTCCTCTAAGTAATAAACTGCTATATATCCAACCACTTTTTCTTGTACAACAATATTTGAATTGATCATCCACTTTGTTTCTTCGAAATCACTTGTCTGATAGACTATATCTCCGTATACCAATTTTGCTTTACAAATATTTTGAAATTGCCAGCCGGGAGGAATTGCATTAATAACTGTGTGAAAAGCCTGACGTAGTGAAATATCCGACCGATTTAAACTATCTTCTATCGTGTAAAGACAGTTCAATTCTTTTGCACGTTCTTGAAGTTCAAATACTAAATTATCTATCGGTTTTTGTTCGTTTACCATTTTTTAATTACTCCGCGGCTCTTTCTTCCGTCAACTTTTATTTTTAGAGATTTAGAAAGTTTAACATGTTTAATAAAATCCTTTTCAGTGATTACAGTTTGTTCATTAAGCCAATTCCAATCAATCTTAAAGTCTCCATCAAAAGTTATTGAAAAATAGCTTACATTGAAACTGGTAAGATTATGAAAGAAATGTGAACCCTGACTTAATTCTACATTTATTCCGAATAAAGTGGATTCAACAATTGATTTAACACCGGCTATTTGTCCCCAATCTATCGGTATGCCTAACCAAGGATCGGAACTGCCCCATCTGCCAAAACCTATCAGAAGATATTTTGTATTTCCATTAACCAATTCTTTATTGATCGAGTCAATTTCAGCAGCAATTTTTACAGTGTCTTTTTTGTCAAAAGTTTCTGGCTTTACAAAAACAATATCAAAAATATTTTCAACAAATCCATTTCCCATAACACGATCTGAAGCTATTAATACATCGTCACCATTCATTTCAGATTCCTCAAGATCAATTGTCTCATCAGAAACAACCATTGGACGAACTTGAAGAAATCCGAATCGCAATTTTTTAGGATCATTTGATATTGTAACTGCAAACTCAATTTCAACCGGACTTTCAAGAGCCTGTTCGTAAAGTTCTAATAATTTTTTAATAAGATCATTAAAGTGAAATTCATTCATAGAAAGGAGTTGCAAAAAATTTATCACGCGTGGTCCTTGGTTACCTGTTCCCATTACAATTCGTTGAGACGATCCATCATAAGTTGATGCAATATATTTAAGAGTATCATCATAATCGGCGGCAATCAAATCCGGTTGTATCAAATATTCCGTTTCTTTAGTAGGATCATATTCGATTACCGGATTCATATTAACAGCCCAGAATTTCGTTTGAGTATTTTTTAATATATCTGAAGGATCTGCAAAAGGTGTTACAGCTTTTGGAAATGCCGGAGAGTAACTCCATACTATTCCGCCGTCAACAATTGTTTTGCCAAGACCAAGTGCAAGATTGACTACACCATTCTCTGGTTTTGCTCTTCCTGTCGGATAAAAATTATACGACCTCGCAACTCCGGAAAAGTTCGGATAAAATCTAACGTCATATTTATGACCAACGACTTCTTGAATAATGACCGCCATCTTTTCATCTTGTAGTTTGTGTGATGATGCCTTGAAATAATCTTTAGACGCTTTGAAATATGTTGATGCAAATACAAATTTAATTGCTTCTGTTAGTTTTAAAAACCTTGTATCAGTACTTGGCTGATGATTCGCAATCATTTTAGTAGCATAGATTCCTGCAAATGGTTCATACTTCGCATCTTCCAGCATACTTGATGATCGAACAGCCAATGGCGTATGTACATTTTCGATTAGAGAACGTAAATCTCCTAGTATCTCAGTCGGAAGATCGGTTTGGAGAAATGCAAGCAAGATAATATCATCGGACTTATTGGAATAAGCAATTTCGTAAAGATTATTCCGTTCCATGAACCAATCGAACACTTCGGTACGGAGGACTATCATTCGTGGTATATTCAGTTCAACTTCGGGGAAAAGGTTATTATCAAATTTTTCACGGATGATTTTATTAGCCAAAGCAAGGCCGCTTGCTTTACCGCCAAATGAACCTTCACCTATCCATGTAAAATTTTCAATTGATTCAAAAAAATTACGATCAAATCGTGGCAAAAATTTGTTATCGTTATTTGTGTTTGATTGCATTCAAAACTCAATGAAATTAAAAAGCCGGAAACTGATTTTATGGATCTTACAATTCCCGGCTAAAAGCTAATGGCTAAAAGCTAATCGCTTTTCACACCCAACCACGATCCTTACATGCTTGCGCTACACGATTTACAGAAATAACATAAGCAGCATCTCTCATATAAAGTTTTCTATTCTTTGCAAGATCACTTACAGCATGGAAAGCAGCAGTCATCTTAACATCTAACTTACCAAGTACTTCATCTTTTTCCCAATAATAGTTCATATTAGATTGAACTTGTTCAAAATAACTGCAAGTTACTCCGCCGGCATTTGCTAAGAAATCCGGAATAACAAAAATCCCCCTTTCTTGAATAACTTTATCTGCATCGGGAGTAGTAGGACCGTTAGCACCTTCAGCAATAATTTTTACTTTCTTGCTGATCTTATTCACATTGTCTTGGCGGATTTGGTTTTCTAATGCTGCCGGAATAAGTAAATCAACTTCTTGTTCGATCCATGAATCTCCATCTAAAATTTCGTAACCAAGTTTTTTTGCTTCGGCTTTATCAATACCGCCGAACTTATCTGTAATTTTCAAAAGTTCCTGTAGATTGATTCCATTTGTGCGCTTAATTGTATAAGAACATTGATCATTTTGATCCCAACTAGAAACGCAAACAACTTTTCCACCCATTTGATTATAAAGCTCAATAGCATATTGAGCAACATTACCAAATCCTTGTACTGCAGCGGTAGTATCTTGCGGACGAATGCCAAGTTCTTTTAATGCTTCCCGGACAGTAAAAATAACTCCATACCCGGTAGCTTCAGCTCTGCCAAGTGAACCGCCCATTCCGACAGGTTTACCTGTAATGAAGCCCGGAAATTTTGCACCGTGAATCGCTTCGAATTCATCAAGCATCCATAACATATGCTGAGCATTTGTCATAACATCAGGTGCAGGAACATCGTTAAGCGGACCAACATTTTTTGCCAACTGACGAACCCAGCCGCGGCAAATTAGTTCTTGTTCTTTCATACTAAGATGATGAGGATCGCAAATAACTCCTCCCTTTCCACCGCCTAATGGAATATTAACTACAGCACATTTCCATGTCATCCACATTGAAAGAGCTTTTACTGTATCTATAGTCTCTTGCGGGTGAAAACGTATTCCTCCTTTACTAGGACCGCGTGCATCATTATGTTGAACTCTGAAACCTCTAAATATTTTTGTTGTTCCATCATCCATCCTAACGGGAATACTAAAATGAAATTCTCTTAATGGATTTCTTAATAATTGTCTGGTTGCATCATCGAGATTTAATATTTCTGCAACCTTGTCAAATTGTGTCTGTGCCATCTCGAAAGGATTAAAAGCTTTGTCACTGCTCATAAAATAACCTCTATTAGAATTTTTGATATTAATATTGATGAGTTATCGAATTGAACTTTAACACTGAAAAGATTTTTGGTATTTATCTATCTGCTGTAAAAATCATATTTCAAATCGCTAACTCAACTTCCATATTCTGGAAAATTGACATAAGAAAAATAGACACGTTTGCCCTCTTAAGCAACTTTGACAATTTGAAGTAACTCCTTTTAAAAATAAGTCAATTCATAAATTTGATTTTTGGATGAATAGATTAATATTTTCACTATGTATAAAGTGAAAACGAAGTTTCTTAAACATAAGGAGCAATGAAATGAAGTCTTTTATCAAGCTATTCATTCTGATTACTTTTATTTTTTCTTCACTATCTGCACAAAATCAACAAATTCAATATCCATCAACAAAAAAAGTAGATCATGTTGATGATTACAATGGGATAAAAGTTGCAGATCCTTACCGATGGTTAGAGGATAACAATTCAAAAGAAACTGCTGATTGGGTAAATGCCGAAAACAAAGTAACACAGGAATATCTTTCCAAAATTCCCTTTCGTGAAGTCTTGAAAAATAAATTAACGGAATTATGGAATTATGAGAGATATTCTGCGCCTTCAAAGCATGGTGACTATTACACATTCTCCAAAAATGATGGATTGCAAGAACAAAGTATTATCTATATGCAGAAGGGGTTGAACGGGACACCGGAAGTTTTGCTCGATCCGAATAAGCTTTCTAACGATGGTTCTGTAAGTTTAGGAGGTTTAAGTTACTCGAACGATCACAAATATTTGAGTTATGGAATTTCGCGAGGCGGATCAGATTGGCGTGAATTTTATGTAATGGATGTTCATACAAAAAAACTAACAACCGATTATATCAAATGGTCTAAGTTCAGCGGCACTTCCTGGTATAAAGATGGTTTTTATTACAGCCGTTATGATGAACCTAAAACCGGAGAAGAATTAAAACAAAAAGTAGAATTTCAAAAACTTTATTATCACAAACTTGGAACACCACAGACCGATGATAAATTAGTAATGGAGGACAAACAAAATCCAAAATACGGATTTGGTGCTGGTGTAACCGATGACGAAAGATTCTTGATAATATCTATTTCTCAAGGAACAGCACCGGAAAATCTTCTTTACTACAAAGATATGACAACTGATATGCCGATTGAACCAGTATTCACAAAATTCGAAGCTGATTACAGTGTTGTTGATAACATCGGTGATAAATTTTTAATTTCAACAAACTATCAAGCACCTAATAACAAACTAATCTTAATTGATCCTAACAAACCGGAAAAGGAAAATTGGGGAACAATTATTCCTGAGCAGAAAGAAGTTATGCAAAATGTTTCCCTTGTTGGCGGTAAATTATTTGTTACTTATTTAAAAGATGCAACAAGTAAAGTTTCAGTTTTTGATACAAATGGGAAATATTTATATGATGTAAAACTTCCTGCGCTTGGAACGGTTGACGGTTTTGGCGGAAAGAAAGATGAGTTCGAAACTTTTTATACTTTTACATCATTTACTTATCCTCCAACAATTTTTAAATATGAAGTAAAAAACAATAAATCAAAATTATTTAGAAAAGCCGCCGTTAAGTTTGATCCCGCCGGATATGAAACAAAACATATTTTCTATAAGAGCAAAGATGGTACAAAAGTTCCTTTGTTCATTGTTCATAAGAAAGGATTAAAGTTAGACGGCAACAATCCTACACTCCTTTATGCTTACGGAGGATTTAATGCTGCTACTCTTCCTTCTTTTAGTGTTTCAAGAATCCCGTTGCTCGATAATGGTGTTGTATATGCCTCGGCATGTCTGCGCGGCGGAAGTGAGTATGGAGAAGATTGGCATAAAGGAGGTATGTTTGAAAAGAAACAAAATGTGTTTGATGATTTCATTGCTGCTACAGAATATTTAATCAAGAATAAATATACTAATCCGGGTAAACTTGCTGTTCAAGGCGGTTCAAATGGAGGATTGCTTATTGGAGCTGTAATAAATCAAAGACCGGATCTATTCAGAGTTGCATTCCCGCAAGTTGGTGTTATGGATATGCTTCGCTTCCAGAAATTCACAATTGGTTGGGCATGGGTTTCTGAATATGGTTCAAGTGATAATCCGGATCAGTTCAAATACTTAATTGAATATTCCCCGCTTCACAATATTAAAAAAGGTTTGGATTACCCGGCGACATTGGTTACAACTGCTGATCATGATGATAGAGTTTTCCCTGCTCATTCATTTAAGTATGCTGCAACTCTTCAAGAGATGAATAGCGGAATGAATCCAACTTTAATTCGCATAGAGACAAAAGTTGGACACGGTGCAGGAACAAGTACATCAAAATCTATTGAGTTAAGCACTGATCTTTTCTCATTCATGTTTTACAATATGGGAATAACACCAAAGTTTTAATTAATTGTTTTAATATTATAGTGTTTTGTTTACACAAGTGTTTTTTGAGACGACCAGCAGCCTGCACGAACGGTAGGCGGGGTCGTCTCTACTTTAGAAAGGAGGATAAATGCCAACTGTTAATCTTACACAGAATTTACGCGATGAATACCAAAATTTATTTGATACTTGCCAAATCAAAACTGAAAAACTCTCTGAAATAGAAAATATTATAACCAGAATATTAAATAATCAGATTAGGTACGAAACTGTATCCAATGAACTTGGCATTCCATGGTATTTCATTTCTGTTATTCACAACATGGAATCTTCATTAAACTTTAATTCTCATTTGCACAACGGCGATCCTTTATCATCCCGTACTACACATGTTCCCGCAGGAAGACCTCTTGCCGGCAATCCCCCGTTTACATGGGAACAAAGCGCAGAAGATTCTCTTACATTTCAAAGACTCGATCAATGGAGTGACTGGAGTTTGCCCGGTATTCTTTACAAGATCGAAGAATATAATGGCTGGGGTTACCGTAGAAGTCATCCTGATGTTCTTTCCCCGTACTTATGGAGCGGTTCTAATAATTATACCAGCGGAAAATATGTTGCTGATGGAAGATGGAGTGACACCGCAGTATCAAATCAAATTGGTGCTGCTGTAATTTTACGAAGAATGGCAGAAAAAAGAATAGTTACATTTGATGGAGAAACATTACCTAAAAAACCATATGTATATTATTCTTCAAAAAGAATTGATTACGGAGAACAGCTCCAACAATTCCTTAATCAGTTCCCGGGAATTCGTGTTTTGGTTGATGGTGCACCCGGACAAAAAACTTCGGATGCGTTTAAGCTTGTAACCGGAAATTATTTATCGGGTGATCCTCGTGTTTAATCATTTAACTAAATCATAATATGATCTTTAAATCTCTCAAACAAATAAAACGCCTTTTTATAGGAATCATAGGTACAACAATTTTGATTATTGGATTAGCTATGATTATTCTTCCGGGACCGGCATTCATTGTAATTCCGTTGGGATTATCAATACTCGCAACGGAATTTCTTTGGGCAAGAAAAATAATGGATAAATTCAAAGACAAGTTAAAACAACTTAATAAGAAGAAATAAAAGCCCATCCCTACCCTTCCCAAAGGGAAGGGCTTTTCGATTAAAACTATTCTTTCCTAAATATTCTTGGAATAATTTTTAATAGATTAATAAAACCTTTTGTTCTTAAGGATATCTTTTTGTTGTAGAGTAAATCCATTAATCCTTTTAAACCATTGTAAAGATTTTTGTTGTACGGATGCCACCATAAATTCTTTTTTACAAATGGCAGAAAATCTTTTACAATAGTTAATGGTTGGGACATTTCATCGAAACCTAGTTCTCCATGTGTTCTACCAATACCGGATTCCTTAAAACCTCCCCACGGAGTTTCTGCTAAACCATGACTCATTAGATGATCATTTATAGTTACAGCTCCTGCTTTAATTTGCCTGGCTATTTTTTCACCTCGATTTTGATTTTTCGTCCACACAGAGCCGGTAAGTCCTAGATAAGAATCATTAGCCAATTTAATCGCTTCATCATAATTATTGAACTTCATAACTCCAACAACCGGTCCGAATGTTTCATCGCGCATGATTACCATATCGTGATTTACATTTGTAAGAACTACAGCAGGATGAAAGTTTTTCAATTGATAGTTTTTAGGAGTTTTTGATTGAGCAAAAACATTAGCACCTTTATTTAAAGCATCTTCTATATGATTTCTCACGGTTTCTAATTGTCTTTCGGTAGTCATACATCCCATATCGGAATTATAATCGGTATCATATTCAACCCGCAGATTTTCAATTTTATCTTTCAGGATATACATGAAATTGTCATAAATTTTTTCATGTACATATATTCTTTCAACACCGCCGCATGATTGTCCGGCATTCTGGAATCCAGCCCATAAAGCACCCATAGCCGCACGATATGGATCTGCATCCTCGCAAACAATCATAGCGTCGTTGCCACCGAGTTCTAAACAAATTGGAGTTAAAGTTTTTGCGGCTTGTCCCATCAGATATTTGCCGATTGTAACGGAACCGGTGAAAAACATTTTATTAATTCCACAATCAAGAAATGCATCACCTGCAATTTTACCCGGCAGATTGATAAAATTAAAAATCCCCTTTGGTAAATTGGCAGATTCAACAGCTTCTTTCAAAGCAAGACCAACCATTTGAGTTTCAGATGCTGTTTTAAGTATTACAGCATTTCCGGCGAGCAAACCTATAATAACCTCTGCAAATGGAATTGAGAACGGGTAATTCCACGGAGAAATTATTCCAACTACTCCGTAAGGTACTCTTACTATTTTACTCCTTTTATTGATCAGAAATTTATTTCCGCTGCCAAGTTTTCTATCACGTAAAAATTTTTTTGCATTTTTACAATAGAAAGAAATTCCCATAGCAGCCGGTAAAACTTCAGTTGCTAATGCATCTATCCTGGTTTTCCCATTATCACGAGAAATTATCTCTGCTATTTTATCAGCATTATCAACAATATAGTCACGAATATTCAGAACAGATTTAATCCTCTCTCCTATCGAATAATCATTCCATAATTTCTGAGCTTCATTTGCACCACCTACCATCTCCTGCAAATCATCTACCGTATGTAATTTTGAAAAGCCAATTCTTTCTCCCGTTGCAGGATTATATGCTTCTGTTAGTTGATCCATTAAATTCTCCATTCAATTACATTATCGAGTGTTTTTATTTTTAAGTTCAATACCTTTGGAAAGAGAGATCAATTCTCAATCCTTTTAAAGATAACGTATTTCTGTCCATACTTCATAAACGAAGTATATTCATTTGGTTTTAGTTTTAACAGCACCTTGTATATTTCTCTTGGGTATCGTTGAATATTAACCTTACCTAATACTCCATTCTCTTTACTTGAAGAGTGCGAAGAATATTTTAGAGCTAACTTGCTAAAATCTTCACCTTTGCTTAAAGCTTCTGTAATCATATGGGCTTGTTCATGTGTTTCGCATAAAATTTTAGCAAGAGTTAGATAAATTGGTTCTTTAAATTCAACATAAACCTGCTGCTTTATCCAAATTGCAATAGGTTTTTCATTCATTAACGCTGGAGAATACTGCCATTTTTTAATTGAGGCGATTGCAAGAGTATCCCAACTTTCGTCTCCGCTTCCACTTAGAAGTTTTGCATGTCGTACAAATCCATCTTCATCAATAAGTATTTGTAGATTAAGACTAATGTGATCTTTATAAATTGATTCAGAAATTACGGGAAGCGGGTATTGGTCTATCAATTTTGGCTGGATTAAAAAAATATCATTCAGCTGAATTGATGAACATCCTGATATTAATACAATAAATAATAGAACTGTAAATAGTTTCATAATTGACCTCATTATTAAATGAGATTTCATAAATTATTTTTTTGCTATTCGTTTTTCATTTCTACTAGTAGATGTTAATCTTTATCTTGTTTTGGGGTGATTGGTATTAAATCAATTATTTTATCAATTCCATTAGAGACTGCATAATCGAGTGGTGGATATATAATATCCGTACTGTTGAGAGAATATCCTTCTTCGCCAGATACCTGAGCCTTCCACAAAACTCTTCCATCCTTAAGAGAAATTAAATAGTAGGTAAATTGACATGAAATTAGAGTTGCAGTTTGGTACCAGTAATATATTCGTGAAGCAGTGAAACCTTTTTTCTTGGTCACTTTGTTTATTTTGCCAATAATTATTGCATCGGTAGGTTCCTTATCAACTGCATATCCAATATCGCCATCAAAAAAATATTTCAAATCAAGTCTTCTTAATTTTTCTATTGAATCAATGACTTTTACAATAGCTAAAGAATCGGAAGTAATAATCGAATCTACAAGAGGTACTGTAAATTTTATATTTGTGAATTTCTGTTTTAATGAATTAAAAAAATGGTTTGTAGCAAAGAAAGTTCCATTATCGGTTGAATCATCCGGAACCATTGGTAATAATGCAATCGAACGGATTTTATACTCATCAATCTTAGGGGATTTGTAAGTTGCCAGAACAGCATTTCTTGGAACAATTATATAATCCGACAGTTCATTACAAGCGGAAAAGAATAATATAAAACTTAGAGTAGAAAGAAGTGATATTAAACCGGTAATTCTATGGTAATTCATATTCTTATTAACTTAATCTACAATTTTCAGATCAACATCACTCATAATTTGCATTAATTTAAATATGATGTCAACGTATAAATCGAAATTAAAATATTACATATATTTTTCAGTAATAATAGTCAATTTTGAATATGATTTACTAAATTTGTGCCACAATAAAATCTATAGTAAAAGGGAAAGTTTATGGGAAGAATATTCGAGACAAGAAAACATGTAATGTTTGCACGTTATGCCCGTATGTCCAAAGCATTTAACAGAATAAGAAAAGATATTGAAATTGCTGTTAAAGCAGGTGGTACTGATCCGAAAGTAAATTCTAAATTGAGAATTGCGATTCAGAATGCAAAAAGTTTTAATATGCCAAAAGATAAAGTAGAATCTGCAATTAAAAGAGCATCATCCAAAGACACGACTGGCTATCAAGAAATAATTTATGAAGGATATGCCCCGCACGGAATTGGTGTAGTTGTAGAGTGTGCAACAGACAATCCGACAAGAACTGTTGCAAACGTACGTCATCATTTTAGGAAACATGAGGGCTCATTAGGAACGACAGGTTCTATCTCTTTTATGTTTGAAAGAAAAGGATTATTCAAAATTCCCAAAAAATCAGTTACTGATCTTGATAATTTAGAATTAGAGCTTATTGATTTTGGTCTTGATGAATTTTCTTATGACGATGAATTCATTTATATCTATACACCATTTCAGGAATACGGTACGATGCAGAGAGCTCTTGAAGAAAAAAATATTGAGATCAAAGCAACTGAACTTCAGTACTTACCTTCAAACTACAAAGAAGTTACAGAAGAACAGCGTAAGGAAATAAATGCTCTTATCGAAGCACTCGAAGAAGACGACGACGTTCAATCAGTTTATAACAATATGCAATAATATTTTTTTACTCACCTTTTCATAAATAGAAGATATACAACAAATGAAACTGCAAATCCTACGAACCAAGCATAATCGTACAAAAATTTAACTTCCGGTACTAAAAGACCGATCAGCGCAACAAATACTCCGGCAATTAAAGCATAAATGGCTTTCAGATTAAACCCATTTGTGAATTCATACTCACCATTTCTTTTATATAAATCAATGACATTTAATTTCTTTTTCTTGATTAGAAAATAATCGCAAATCAAAATTCCTGCGATGGGACCTAAGAATCCTGAGTAACCAACAAGCCAACCAAAAATATAAGAACTATAATCGGTTAATAATTTCCACGGCATTATCATAATGCCAAGAACAGCAGTCATTAATCCGCCGCGCACGAAATTGATTTTACTAGGATAAAGATTTGCAAAATCATTGGCAGGAGAAACAACATTTGCTGCAATGTTTGTAGTTAATGTTGCAACCATTAATGCAAGTAATGAGATAATAACAATTATTGGGTTTTGAAACTTTGTAAGAAGAACAACGGGATCCCAGATCGCTTCACCAAAAATTACAACTGTTGCCGATGTGACTGCAACGCCAATAAAAGAGAACAATGCCATGGTTGGTGGCAGCCCAATTGCTTGTCCGAGCATCTGTGCTTTTTGGCTCTTTGCAAAACGTGAAAAATCCGGAATGTTTAATGATAGTGTTGCCCAATAACCCACCATTCCGGTAAGAGCAGGAATAAAAAATTTCCAAAATTCTCCAACTGTTTGAAATTTACTTGGTTGATTTAAGATTGGTCCAAACCCCCCGCCTTGAATGTAAGCCCAAATGAGAAGAGCAATTCCTACAACGAGAAGAAATGGTGCGCCAAGAGCTTCAAGCCATTTAATTGATTCCATCCCTTTCACAATGAAATATACATTCATTGTCCAGAAAATGAGAAACCCTGCTGCCGGTCCCCAGCCCCATACAGCCCATTGCGGAATGAGAACGCTTATGAGCGAATTCAAAGCTTGTCCCCCAATCCATGTTTGAATACCGAACCATCCGCAAGCAACAACAGCGCGGAGAAGTGCGGGAACGTTTGAGCCAAGTGTACCGAACGCTGCGCGCGCAAGTACCGGAAATGGAATTCCATATTTTGTTCCTGCATGTGCGTTAAGAATCATTGGGATAAGAACGATAATATTCCCAAGCGTGATTGTCATTAATGCCTGCCACCAATTCATTCCACCGGCAATTAACCCGCTGGCAAGCATGTATGTTGTAATGCATACGCTCATACCAATCCAGAGCGATGCAATATTATATGTTCCCCATGTACGTTGATTTATTTTTGTAGGTGCGAGATCTTTATTGAATAGTTTAGTGTCTTCAAGACCGGAAAGAACAGTCTCGACTAAGCCATCGGAAAATAGTTTTTCCATAGCTATCCTTTCGTGAATGATTAAAAGCCCATCCCTGCCCTTCCCACATAGTGGCAATGCCAAAGGGAAGGGTTTTTAAACGCGGCAAGGTATTTAATCCCTACCGTTGTTATAAAATTAGAATACCAAAACAAGCTTGGAGGAATTTTTTCAATTAAATTAATTCTTAGGCATTTTCAGAATTTAATCTGTTACTTCCAGGCAGAGCCGTAAGTTGATCTTTTAACAAAATTTCCTCTACCGGTTTTTCCAAGAAATTTTTTGTTTTCAATTATTACTTCTCCTCGAGAGATAACTAAATCAGCATCACCCTTAACTTGTTTGCCCTCGAACATCGAGTAATCAACTCTCATGTGATGAGTTTTTGCAGATATCGTCAGCTCCTTTTCGGGATCCCAAATTACAATGTCGGCATCGGAGCCCGGTGTAATAGTTCCTTTTTGAGGATACATGCCGAATATTTTTGCCGGGTTAGTAGAAGTAATTTCAACCCATCTGTTTAAAGAAATTCTTTTCTCATTCACGCCGCCTTGATACATTAAGTGCAACCGATTTTCAAGACCAGGTCCTCCGTTAGGGATTTTTGTGAAATCATCTTTTCCCATATCCTTCTGTCCAACGAAATTAAACGGGCAATGATCGGTTGACACAATTTGAAGTTCATTCTTTTGTAATCCCGCCCACAATTTTTCTTGATTCCATTTTTCTCGAACCGGAGGAGAAAAAACATATTTAGCACCTTCAAAATCCGGTTTGGAAATGTCATCAATGGAAAGATATAGGTATTGCGGACAAGTCTCCGCAAATACCGGCTGTCCTTTATATCTTGCTTCACTTACTTTTACTAATGCGTCATTGCAAGTAAGATGAACAATATAAATTGGAGTACCTGCCATTTCGGCTAAAGCTATCGCCCGGTTTGTTGATTCGCCTTCGGCCGCAGCAGGACGACTTAACGCATGATATAACGGAGAAAGATTTCCTTTAGCAACAGTTTCTTTTACGATATGATCAATCACCATTCCGTTTTCAGCGTGCATGCAAACCAATCCGCCGTTTTTTGATGTTTGTTTCAATGCTTTGAAAATTGTTGCGTCATCAACCATTAAAACATTCGGGTAAGCAAGGAATAGTTTAAAACTTGTAACACCTTCGGCAACCATATCATCCATTTCAGGAATTCTTTCATCCGGCAAATCCGTAATTATCATATGAAATCCATAATCAATTGTTGCTTTCCCTTCTGCTTTCTTTCGCCAGATATCAAGACCTTCGCGCAAACTTTTTCCTCTTGGCTGTATCGCGAAATCAATCAATGATGTTGTGCCGCCAAAAGCTGCGCCAATTGTTCCTGTTTCAAAATCATCGCTCGAAGTTGTTCCACCGAACGGCATATCAAGATGTGTGTGAACATCTATCCCGCCGGGAATAACATACTTCCCTTTTGCGTCTATGATTTTATCTGCTTGAATGTTGAGTGATAAGCCAATCGTTGTGATCTTATCTTTCTCAATATATATATCAGCAGTGTAATCTTGTTCTGCTGTAATGATGCGACCGTTTTTGATTAGGATGGACATTTCATTCCTCAGTTTGATTTTTAACTTTTATTTTTTTTACACCATATTTAACCTTAGGCTCTTCGACCGCGAATCCATAAGGTCTTTTTGGTCTTTCTGCTGGCAGCATGAGCTGGCGAATGGCTTCTACAATTGCCTCAATATTACTATCGTGATTAATAACTTTCCGTTCAAGTTCATCTAATCTTTTAGCAAGTTCGCTATGCTGTATTATATTTCTTCGGAATTGAACAAAAGCTCGAACCACAAGAACACTCATTTGCACGGCTTTGTTACTGCTTAAAACATTTGCTGCCATTATCGCACCATGTTCGGTAAATACTAGCGGAAGTTTTCTTCGCCCTCCCCTTGATGGGTTTGATGTTGCAATTTGCAACATCAAACTATCGAACTCTTTTTTTGTAAGCTGAAAAACAAAATCAGATGGAAATCTATCCACATTTCTTTTTGTTTGTTGATTAAGCCGTGCTGTAGTTACTCCATAGATTGCCGCGAGATCACTATCAAGAATTACTTTTTCTCCACGTAATGAAAAAATCATTCCCTCAATACGTTTATATAAAGTTAATTGCGCCTTTGATATTTTTTTATAAACCATGATCTACACTTAATAAAATTATTTATCCAAAAATTTATTAATAGAACGCAGATGACGCTGATTGATCTGTGAAAATCCGCGTTATCTGTGTAATCCGTGTTCTATTTTCTAACAATGTATGGAACTCTAATGTATCTCTATTCCATGTTTATGCTGAAACTCTGCAAGATTTTCCCATGTCATTTGCTTTCCGCTTTTCCTAAAATCTTCATTTAGCTGATTCCATGTTTTTGATGCAGAGCCGTCATCAATTCTAACCATCGAAATACAATTTTCAACCGGACAAACTAATGAACACAATGCGCATCCAACACAATCTTTTTCTCGCACTTCGGTTTTGCTGATTCCGCTTTCCTCGCTAAGATCGATACATTGATGAGCTGTATCCTCGCAAGCGATGTAACACAAATTACAATGAATGCATTTTTGCTGGTCTATCCTTGCAATTGTTTTGTTGAGTAGATCAAAATTTCCAAAATCATTAATTCGCGGAAGAGATTTACCTCTGATTTGATCGAGAGAATTAATTCCTTTCGATTCCATCCAGTTCGACATTCCTTCGATCATATCTTCAACAATACGAAATCCATGATGCATCACTGCGGTACAGACTTGGACACTTGATGCACCGAGTAAAATAAATTCTAAAGCATCACGCCAATTACTAATTCCACCAATTCCAGAAATTGGTAAATTAACTTCAGGGTCTATCGCAACTTGAGAAAGAAGATGAAGCGCAATAGGTTTTACTGCAGGTCCGGCATAACCGCCATGCCCACCCAAACCACCAACATTTGGTCTTAATTCGAATGTATCAAGATTAATCCCGATGATACTGTTAATAGTATTGATTAGAGAAATTCCATGGGCACCTGCTGCCTTAGCTGCACGCGCAGGTAATTGAATGTTGCTAACATTAGGAGTCAGTTTAACAAGTACGGGTATTGTAGAAATTCCGGTTACCCATTCGGTTATCATCTTGCAATATTCAGGTACTTGACCAACAGCGGCGCCCATGCCGCGTTCGCTCATTCCATGCGGACATCCGTAATTCAATTCTATACCATCGCAGCCGGTATCGATTGTGCGTTTAACTATCTCATGCCAGGTTTCTCTTTTCGATTCGACCATCAAAGAAACTACTACCGCCCGATCGGGCCAAAGTTTTTTTGTTTCCGCAATTTCCTTAAGATTAATTTCAATCGGTCTGTCGCTGATCAATTCTATATTGTTCAATCCAAAAATCTTTTGACCGTTGTAATCCAAACCGCCATAACGGTTATAAACATTCATTACAGGTTCACCAATCGTTTTCCAAACGGTTCCTCCCCATCCTTGTTCAAAAGCTTTACAATTTTGATAAGCCGAATTAGAAGGAGGCGCGGATGCAAGCCAGAAAGGATTTGGAGATTTTATTCCGCCACAATTTATTGATAGATCAACCATAAATTACTGTCCTCCTTCCAGGTTCGATAAAAATTTGTCAATGCCGTGAGCAGCGCGTTTACCATCATAGGCAGCATTTACAACTTCTTTACCGCCGTTAATACAATCGCCGCCGGCGAATATCAGTGGATTAGCTGTTTGATATGTTGTCTGATCAACGATAACACAACCTTCATCATCAAGTGTTACTTTTAGAATTGAGCTTAAGAAACTTGATTTAGTCTCTTGTCCAATCGCTTTAATTATCATATCCACCGGAATTGTGAATTCCGATCCGGGAATTGAAACCGGTTTTCTTTTTCCTCTGTTATCCGGTTCACCGAGTTTCATTTTTAAGCACTCAATTCCTTCAACAAAACCTTTGCCCAAAATTCGTTTGGGAGATGTAAGAAAATAAAATACTATTCCGTCTTTCTTAGCAAGTTCATATTCGAAATCGTAAGCCGACATTTCGATATCACTCCTTCTGTAAATGATATACACTTGCTCTGCGCCTAACCGCTTAGCTTCCGTTGCTGCATCTATTGATGTATTACCCGCACCAATTACAGCAACTCTTTTCCCAACATGAACATCTGCCCAATTTTCTGTTTTTACTTTTTCAATGAAATCAAGTGCACCAACAACACCGGATAATTCTTCACCCGGAATTGAGAGCTGAGGACTTTCACCCAAACCAACTCCGAGAAAAATCGCATCATGTTTTTTTAAGAGATCATCAACTTTTATTGTTTTACCTATCATGACTTCCGTTTTAAGATCAACACCGAAACTTTTTACCAATTCAACTTCTTTCAAACTATCTTCTCTTCTCATTTTATATGGTGCAATTCCCCAGGTATTTAATCCGCCTGGAATTTTGTTTGCTTCATAGATAGTTACTTCATAACCCATGAGTGAGAGTTCAGCGCTGCAAGCTAACCCGGCCGGACCGGAGCCAACTATGCCGACTGATTTTCCATTCTTCGGTAATTTTTGGAAGAGCGCGGGCATACCCTTATCGAAATAATTCTCGATTGCATAACGCTGAAGCCGTCCTATCTCAATCGGGTTTTCTCCTTTGGCATTATAAACGCAAGCTCCTTCACATAGGACAGCAACAGGACACGCTTTCGCACAAGTAAGAGGAACCCAATTCGATTCATAAATTGTTTTTGCAGAGCCAAGAAGATTTCCAGTTGAAATTTTTTTTATGAAAGTTGATATATCAATATGAGTAGGACATGCTTTCATGCATGGAGAATCATAACAATAGAGACACCGGTTAGCTTCTGCAACAGCAGAGTTATTCGTAAACGGCGGGTGCAAATCCATAAAATTTTTTTCGTACTGTTCGGTCGGAAGCTTTGGAGCGATATTCTTCATAGATTTTTCTCGATCTAAACTGTAACTGTGAAAATAAATTACTAGCTCACGATTCGTAAAAACATTTCTATTTTCATTCTGAGCGAAGCGAGGAATCAAAAAACTTTTTTTTGGATTCTGAGATTCTTCACTGCACTTCGTTCCGTTCAAAATGACAACTTGCATAAAATTATTTACTAATTCATGTCACGTAAAAACATCTTTTCCAATAACCACGACGTTTACGTCGTGGAGAAAATAAACTAACAAAATATTGGCTTTAGCCACATTAATAATCTGTTTTGGGCTAAAGCCCGAATAACATGAGTTGATGTTGCACCCGACATAAATGTCGGGGTTACTAAAAAGCACAATTTGCGTAAGGTAACTTACTAAGTATTTAATGCATCATCAGCTATCGAAAGACATTCATCAAATTTTTCAACAGCAAAATCAATTTCTTCTTTTGTTATGATCAACGGCGGTGCAATTACAAAATGGCTGACCCACGCTTGAACATAAACTCCGCGTTTCATCATCTCTGCAGAAATTTTATCAACAAGCAAAGGTTTCCCGCTTACTTTATCTTCCTTGGTGTTGAATGGTTCTTTGGTTGATTGATTTTTTACCAACTCTACAGCATAGAAAAGCCCAATGCCTCTTATATCACCGATCGAAGGATGTTTCGATTTCAACGCGTTCAATTTTTTAGAAAGATAATCACCCATCTCTACGGCACGCTCAATTAATTTTTTGTTTCTCAACTCATTGATAGCTGCAATTGCTGGCGCCAGAGTTAAGGGATGAGCTTCATATGTATGACCATGCGAGAAATAGTGATCGTTGAAATAATCAGCGATCTTCATTGTCGTTGCGGTCAATCCAAGAGGTATGTAAGCAGAAGTAATTCCTTTGGCGGTGGTTAGAATATCCGGCTGAACATCCCAATGATCTACAGCAAACCATTTTCCTGTTCTTCCCCATCCGCTCATTACTTCATCAACGATAAGCAAAACATTATTGTCATCACAAATTTTTCGCAATTTCGGCATATATTCCTTAGGCGGAATTAATATTCCATTTGTTCCAACAATAGGTTCAAGAATAATTGCGGCTACGTTACTTTCATTCTTAATCATATGTTCGATATAATTTACGCATGCAATGTCGCAACCGGGATAAGTATGATTCAACGGACAACGATAGCAATTACACTCGGGTGCAAATATTACTCCGTCAATTTTTCCGGACGGTTCAACTGCCCATCGTCTGGGATCTCCTGTTGCTGCAATAGATGCTGCAGTTGATCCATGATAGGAATTATAACGCGAGATGATTTTGTATTTGCCGGTGTACATTCGTGCAATCTTAATTGCAGCTTCGTTTGCCTCTGTGCCTGAAGTTGAGAAATAAAATTTCTCTAAACCTTTTGGTAAAACCTCTAGAAGAAGTTTACTGAGTTCCGCTCGTACTTCTGTTGCAAATCCCGGGGCTGCATATGCAAGCTTGTTTGCCTGTTCTTCAATAGATTTAATAACGGCTTGATTTTTATGTCCGAGTGTAACACACATCAATTGAGAAGAAAAATCGAGATAGTTCTTACCTGACGAATCAGTGAAGTAACATCCTTCAGCATCTACAATGTGAAGCGGTGTCCAATTTTTTTGAAATCTCCATGTACCGTAAGTATGCTTTGCGGTAATTGCTACAACTTCTTCAGGTGTCAATTTTATACCTCTTTATTTAAGAAAAAGAAATCAGAATTAAGAAATCAGTAATCAGTTAATTCACTTGGAATTTCGAATTTTGTCCATGTAAGAATTTAGAATTTTACTTACTTCTTCAAGCAATAATATTAAATGTGAAGTATCAGCATATTCTAAATCATGTGTTAACACAAGATAATATCTACATTCTTCCAAAGATCCTTGAGCGATATTATAAAATCTCAGTTTATCCAATTTCCCGTTTTTTCTAAATCCTTCAGCAATGTTAGCTGTGATTGAAACAGCGGCTCTTCGAAACTGGCTACTCAATCCATATAATTCTTCTTTCGGAAATAGTTTTGTAACCTTATAATTACTCAAGACAAATTGATGAGCTTTTTGCCATACAATTAAATCCTGAAAACTCTTTGATTTTGAATCCACTATTCCCTCCTTACAGTTTATTCTTATTTCTAAACTCTTACTTCTTATTTCTTACTTCTTATTTCTGAAGATCCGTAATCGCTCCATAACTTTCTGGTCTCCTATCTCTGTAGAACTGCCAAACATTTCTGACTTCAAGAATTTCATCTAAATTTAGATCAGCTACAACCAATTCATCTTTATCTCTGCTTGCCTGAGCAATTATTTTACCACGCGGACTACAGAAATAACTTTTACCGTAAAATTCTCCAATATTCCATGGCGCCTCTGTTCCAACCCGATTAATTGCACCAACGAAATAACCGTTTGCGACGGCGTGGGCTGGTTGTTCTAATTCCCATAAGTATTCAGAGAGTCCCGCAACTGTTGCAGATGGATTAAAAACAATCTCTGCCCCATTCAGACCAAGTATTCTAGCTCCTTCTGGAAAGTGGCGATCGTAACAAATATAAACACCGATATCTGCAAATGCAGTCTTGAAAACCGGAAAGCCAAGATTACCCGGCTTGAAATAAAACTTCTCCCAGAATCCGGGATCGCAATGAGGAATATGGTGCTTCCGGTATTTACCAAGATATTTTCCGTCCGCATCAATAACAGCCGCCGTGTTATAATAGACACCTTTAATTTCTTCTTCATAAATAGGGACAACAATTACCATTGAATATTTCTTTGCAACTTCTTGCATGAGTTTAACTGTTGGTCCGTCCGGAATATTTTCAACAAGCGAATACCATTTAGTTTTTTGTTCGGCACAAAAATATGGTCCGTAAAAAAGCTCCTGCATACAGAGAATTTGTACCCCTTTCTTTGCAGCCTGTTCAATCATTAATAAATGTTTTTCGATCATTGATTGTTTTACATTTTCAATCGGTTGTTCTGCAGACATTGAAAGAGTTGCCTGGATTAAACCACTACGAACGGTTCTGCTCATAATTACACCTTTTTAATTTAGAAGTATGAAGTAAGTAGAATGTAGTATGTAGAAATCAGTAACAAAATTTCTCCGGTTGATGAATCATACTGTTTAACATTTTACCTACTTCGTAAATAGTAAGTAGTAGGTAGAAATCAGTAACAGAATTTTTCCGGTTGACGAATCATACTGTTTAACATTACCTACTTCATCATATTTTTTTAATAATTTATTTCTTTGTTCTTCATTTATATATTTATGATCAAACGAAAAATCAATCCAAACTTCTGTCTCGCCGGTTTCACCTGATGAATCTGTTAGCTTGCTTATGAATAATTTCGGATATCTTCTTTTATACCATGCCTCTGCAATATTTGCACATACAGATCTAGATGAACGTCGAACTTGATCAACTAAAGAGTATTTTTCCTCTTTAGGAAAACTCTTTGTTAATTCAAAAATATCTAAAGAGAGTTGATAAGCCGTTTGAAATACTATCAAATCTTTATAACCTCGATATTCTTTAATGTTTTCCATTATCTACTACATACTAATTTCTAATTTCTACTTACTGCCTACTAAACTCAACTCATCCAATTTATTTGCGATTCAGGATTCCATTTGATTGTAGTCTTTTTCAACTTTGTCCAAAATTCTATCGAGCTCTTTCCGGTTATATCGCAAGTACCAAATTTCGATTCGTTCCATCCTCCAAAAGAAAAAGGTTCCCTTGGAACAGGAACACCGATGTTTACTCCAATCATTCCTGCATTGGCTTTCTCAGCAATGTATTTTGCCATTCCGCCGCTTTGTGTAAAAACTGAAGCAGCATTTCCATACAATGAACTTTGTTGAATTGAAAGAGCTTCATCGACATTTTCTGTTCTTATGATTGCCAGAACCGGACCGAACACTTCCTCTTTAGCTATACGCATTTCCGGTTTTACATGATCAATAACCGTAGGACCGACATAAAAGCCATTTTCCTTTCCCTGTACAATGCAATTCCTACCATCTAAAAGAATCTTAGCACCATCCTTTTCCGCTTCCGTAATATAATTTTCAATTCTTTCTTTAGCCTGCTTTGTAATTACCGAACCAAGATTCTTTCCGGGAATAATTTTTTTCGCTTCATCTACAAGCTGTGTAATTATATGGTCAACGTTACCGACTGCCACCATAGCAGATGCAGCCATACAACGCTGACCTGCACAACCGGACATAGATGCTGCAACATTTGATGCTGTCATCGCAACATGTGCATCAGGTAAAACTATTAAATGATTTTTTGCGCCGCCGAGAGTCAATGCTCTTTTAAGATTTGACGTAGCACGTGTATAAACAATCTTAGCAACTTTTGTAGATCCCACAAATGAAACAGCTTGAATGCCGGGATGATCGCATATAGCTTCAACAACTTCTTTTGCACCATGAACAACATTAAAAACACCATCAGGCAATCCCGCTTCTTTTAGTAAATCAGCAATTCTGTTTGCACTGAGTGGAACAAGCTCGGATGGTTTAAGGATCATGCAATTACCCAGAACAAGCGCATTTGGAATTGTCCAATTGGGAACCATTGTAGGAAAATTGAACGGAGTGATGCAAGCAACAACTCCAACCGGAAAACGTTCAATCCGGCATTCAACACCTTTACTTACTTCCATTACTTCACCGGCGGCAGATTGCTCAAGTGAACAAGCAAATTCAGTAACCTCTATACTCTTCTCTATTTCAGCAATACTTTCTGAGATTGTCTTACCGTTTTCTTCTTGAATTAATTCAGCAAGTTCATTCATGTTTTTTTCAAGAAGTGTTTTGTACTTATAAAATATTTGTGCGCGGACTTTAATTGGTGTTGCAGACCAGGCTGGAAATGCTTTTTGAGCAGCGGTTACAGCCATGTTTACAGAATCCATTCCTGAAATAGGAACAGTTGATATTATTGACCCATCAAGTGGAGAAATAACATCAATTCTTTTTTCTCCACCATCAATGGTTTTACCATCAATATAATTATTCAGAGGACGATACTTCATAAGATGCTCACATAGTTATTAAATTAATTTTCCAATCTTTTCATTAAGAAAATAGATATTATTAAAGAAGAAAGAAAGATTTTTTTAATTGGCAAGTTAGAATTGTAGTAATTTTTTTGAAATATCATCAGTAAGATAATCACTCCTCCAAAACATTCCGGATAGAATTTCGATTCAAATAAATATTTTTTTTAGAAATACTTCGTTTAAGAAAAATCATCTGATCAGTTGTGGATTTTCCTAGCATCCAACCGGATAGTTTTCCAGTCAGATTCTGAAAAAGGCGGTGGCTCAATAACTTCAAATTCTTTTTGCATCAGAGATAATGCTCCTTCAGCACAGGTGGTTACACATAACCCACAACCCAAACATAAAAATTTGTTAACATTACTTATATCATCAATCATATTTAACGCTTTGAATTGACATCGGTCAATACATATGGCGCATCCGCTGCATAAATCTTCGTCCACAACAGCAAAGAAATCTGAACTTGCAACAGAATTCATATTACCGTATTCAGAAATACTTCTTAGAATACCGCATGAACATGTACAACAGTTACAAATATATGTCACATCCATTTGCACATTGCTTGTCGAGTGTACTAGTCCTTCTTCATCAGATTTTGAAAGTATTTCTAGAGCTTCTTGTTTTGTTATTGTGCGGATTGAATCTGTCTTATCATACGCACCCTCTCTTGGTGAGATCACCAAACAGTTTTCAACAGAGTGATCGCATCCTTTGCCGATTAAGTTTTTCTGAACACGGCAAATACAATTTAGTACGCCCCATGATTTTGCACTTTCTAAATAAGTTGATGCTTTTTCATATGGCATCACATCTATTCCTACGGGAATTGTTTTTTCAACAGGAATTATTCTATGAACCGATGGCTTAATCATTGTCATTTTGTGGAAGGCTTCTTTATAATATTGCTCGAATAATTCTGCAAACTCTTTATCAATTTTAGCATTCTGCAATTCATAAAATCCTACAACAAATGGAATAAGATAAAACGACATCCCTCCTTTTTCACGATTCATTCCAATCAAACCCCTCTTAACCAATCCTATTAATGCTGAAAGAATTTCCTTTTCATTTTGTTCAAGGCGATGAGCAATTGATTTTGAAGATTCCGGTTCACTGGTTAAATGACTTGCCAATTCTGCATCTTCCGGTATGAAAAGTTTTGCAAGGATTTTTAATTCAACTCCACTTTCTGTTGGAGGAAATCCATTTGGAATTTTATCTAAAAGACCTGCCAGTTTTTTATAGTAAACGGACATTGCTCAATTTCCTAATAGCTAAGGATAGAAGTAACATTTTTTAAGATAGATTAATGTGCTAAGAAATTTATAAACTAAATATTTGTATAGATATGCCACTTATTAGAATAACAACTCCGGCTATAGCATCCATATATTTTTCTAATTTTTCGAGTGGTAACATATTTATACCTTTTAAGGAGAGCATTACAATAGTCAGCATAGTTCCAATAGTTACAATTCCGAAAACTACCGTCACCAATATCATTCCCAAGATGCTTGATTTAGCAGCCGGATACATTATAATTGGTATAAGCGGTTCGCAAGGGCCGAAAACAAATATTGCAAAGATGGTCCAAAATTTTATCTTGCTGGTATCTCTCTCTTCATGAGGATGGAAATGTTCATGACTGTTGTGTGAATGATCATGAGTATGTAGATTTCCATCATAATGAACGTGTGAATGTGTGTGAGGTTTATTTCGAATCGCTTTTCGTATTCCATATAGAGTGTAGATCAGACCGAAAGCAATCAACATATATCCGGCAATATTACCGCGAAAAGATTCAAATATTTCCAACTTGCTTAAAGCTATACCGAAAGCGATTCCTATCAAGCCGAGAATTACCGAACTTAATACATGCCCCAATCCGGAGATTACGGTTATGAAGATTGTTTTTGATTTTGACCATTTACTTGCTTTTGCAAGCATGATGAATGGCAGATAATGATCGGGACCAATAATTGTATGGATGAATCCGATTGACGCTGCTGTAACCAGAAGTATTCCAAGTTCACTATTCATATTTCATATCCAATGCCGGACAAAATTTGAGAATGAGAAATCTTGAATTCTTGTGCAAATTATACTATTTAGAATAAAGTGGCAATATGTTTTTTATAAGTGCGATTTTAAATAATCATTCGAAACCGAGAAATTCTTATTTTGTAGAGGCATTAATCTTATTTCATAAATCATTATTTTTTAAACAAATCTTCAACAAACATATTTTTATAACCTATGCATGAAATGTCAATAGCTTTGAGCATTATAGAAATTGCTAACGAAGAAGCATTGCGCGCTAATGCAAAAAGAATTAACGGGATAGAAATAGAAATCGGCACAATTTCCGGTGTTGAGGTCTCTGCATTAGAATTTTCACTTGAGCTTGCGGTAAAGAATACACTCCTCGAAAATGCTCAACGAAAAATTATCACTATTCCGGCTATAGCAGAATGTCTTGAATGTAATTCAACATTTGCACTAACAACATTTTATGAACCTTGTCCATCATGTGAATCTCTTACAATAAAAATTATCCAGGGGAAGGAATTAAAAATAAAATCAATTAATATTGATTAATAAGGAGGAATGATGTGTGATACCTGCGGTTGCGGCCAATCCAACGATGAAGTAACAATTAGAAAACCCGGTGAAGAAAACGATAACCATTTAGAACATAATCACGAACATGAACATGACGGGCATTCACATCCTCATATCCATTCTCACTCACATGATCATAAACTAGAGCATGAGCATGAACATGAGCAAGAACATGAGCACGAACACAATCATGAGTTTACCCACCGTTCTTTTGACGGGCACGAGCATCAAAGTCATTCCCATAAAAGAACTATAGAGTTGCAGACAGACATTCTTCAAAAAAATAATTTACTTGCGGAACGTAATCGTGGTTACTTTGATGCAAAAAATATTTTTTCTGTAAATCTTGTTAGCTCTCCGGGATCTGGAAAAACAAGTTTGCTTGAGAGATCAATTAGAGAATTAAAAAATGAAATGAAATTTTTTGTTATTGAGGGCGATCAACAAACTATGAACGATGCAAATCGTATCCAAGCCGTAGGCGCACCGGTAATTCAGATCAATACCGGTAACGGCTGCCATCTTGATGCGAATATGATAAACAGGGCGATCAATAAACTTGATGCAGAGAATAATTCTGTTGTAATGATTGAAAATGTAGGCAACCTTGTCTGTCCGGCGCTTTTTGATCTTGGAGAATCCAAACGTGTCGTCATCATAAGCGTTACCGAAGGGGAAGACAAACCTATTAAGTATCCGAACATGTTTGCTTCATCCCATCTTTGCATCATCAATAAAACTGATCTTCTTCCATATGTTGATTTTGATATTGAGAAAACAAAACAATATGCGCTTCAAGTTAATCATCATCTTGAATTCATCGAGTTATCAGTTAAAACCGGTGAAGGAATGAAAGAATGGTATGAGTGGATAAAAACTTTTTCCAAGAGCAAATAATTTTTACGGATTGATTCTTGAACTCAGATGAAATTACACGACTGCAAATCAATGTAAACGGAATCGTTCAAGGTGTTGGATTTAGACCGTTTGTTTTGAGAATAGCAACTGAAAATAATTTAAACGGCTTTGTAAGAAATTCACAATCCGGTGTTGAGATTGAAGTTGAAGGCAATTTAAAAGATATAAATAGATTTGTGACTGACCTTCGTGAGAAAGCTCCTCCCTTATCAGATATAATTCATGTAGAAACATTACCTGTGACGGTTCAACATTCAAATCAATTTGAAATCATCGCATCAACAGATGAGATTGGTAATCAAACACTTATTTCACCTGACGTTTGTATCTGTGATGATTGTTTAAGCGAATTATTCGATCCAAGAAACCGCCGTTATCTTTACCCGTTTATCAATTGTACAAATTGCGGACCGCGGTTAACAATTATCGAAAATATTCCTTACGACCGCAAGTATACTACAATGAGCAAGTTTGAAATGTGTGAGGAGTGTTCAAAAGAATATCATGACCCGCATGACCGCCGATTTCATGCTCAGCCGAATGCATGCCCAAAGTGCGGACCAAATATTTGGCTTGAACAAGCCGGAGATGATGTAATACTCGAAAAAGATAAAGCGATTATAAAAGCAGCAAGGGATTTGGCAAATGGGAAAATTGTTGCAGTAAAAGGTCTTGGCGGGTTTCACCTTGCAGTTGATGCATACAACGATGAAGCAATAAAAAAATTACGCGAGCGAAAACGACGCGAGGAAAAACCATTTGCCGTAATGGTGTCTAATATTAATCAACTAAACGAACTTGTCTGGTTGAGCAATGATGAGAAGATATTGCTAACAAGTTTTGCTCGACCAATTCTACTATTAAAGAAAAAGAATTGCAGTATAAGTGAATCTGTTGCTCCAAATAATAAAAGATTGGGAGTAATGGTTGCTTACACTCCGCTTCATCATATTCTATTGAAAGAGTGTGAGAAAATTTCAATCAATCATCCTCCTGTTCTTGTAATGACGAGCGCAAACTTTTCAGAAGAACCGATTGAGATAACAAACGATGGCGCAAAAAATAATTTATCGGAAGTTGCAGATTCATTTCTTTTCCACAATCGCGACATACTAATTCGTGCTGATGATTCCGTTGGAATGTTCATTAACAATAAACAAAGAATAATCCGGCGCAGCAGAGGTTTTGTACCTAAACCATTTTTTATTAAGAAATCCGGCATTGCCGTTCTTGGTGTTGGCGCCGAGTTAAAAAACACAATCTGTTTACTCAAGAATGATAAAGCATTTATAAGTCAGCACATCGGCGATCTAACTAATTTTTCTGCTCATCAATTTTTCAGAGAAACAATAAACTACCAGCAAAAAATTATCGACTGCAAAGCTGAGTATGTTGGTTATGATTTACATCCCGATTATTTATCAACACGCTGGGCAAAAGAAGAAAGCGGGCTCCCATCATTCGGAGTTCAGCATCATCATGCTCATATGGCATCGTGCATGTGTGAACATGATTTGAAGAATGATGTTATCGGAATTATTCTTGATGGGACCGGTTACGGAATTGACAATACAATTTGGGGCGGTGAAGTTTTGATTGGTAATTATACAAAAGTAAAACGTTTTGCCCATCTTGAAAATATCCCCCTTCCCGGCGGTGATGCGGCAATTAAAGAACCGTGGCGAATTGCGGTAAGTTATTTGTATCATGCTTTTGATGGAAAACTTCCGCCAATGGATTTTTTGGAAAAAAGAAATACGGACATAGTCCTTCAAATGCTCGCAAAAAAAATCAACTCGCCATTAACGAGCAGCGCTGGAAGATTGTTCGATGCAGTTTCCGTCCTTTGCGGTGGACCGAACACAATACGTTACGAAGCTCAAGCTGCAATTGAGTTGATGCAGAAAGTTGAAACAATGGATGTTGAAGCATATTTAATAAATGAGAAAGAGATCAAACTAAAATCAATCTCCTTAAAAACTTTAATCAGAAATGTTGTTGAAGATGTAGAAAAAAATGTTCCTTCCTCAATCGTTAGTGCCAAATTTCATAAAACATTCGCACAACTACTTATAAAAAAAGCTGAACAAGCCTGGAATGAAACTAATATTAATGATATTGTTTTAAGCGGCGGAGTTTTTCAGAATGAAGTTCTTCTTGAATTGATGGAGAACGAATTGCAGCTAAAAGGATTTAATGTTTACTCACACTCCAAAATCCCAACGAATGACGGCGGAATTTCATTCGGACAAGTAATGGTGGTGAATGAATTGATAACAAAAGGAATGCGTCAAGTAGAGTTTGTTCTATAAAAGCCCATCCCAACCCTTCCCACATAGTGGCAATGCCAAAGGGAAGGGCTTTTTTAAAAATCGATTGAGGCATTTAATCCTCGCAATATTTTATTAATGAGTTTTTCAAATGGCAAATTATCGGGTCAATCCAACATTTCAACTATCGTTTCAAACCCAAATAGATTCGTCGTTCGCTATTTCCTAAGTAATTTCTTTTAGTATCATTTCACATGCGGCAGGAATTGAATCTCTCATCACACTTGATAATCCGGGAGAAACTTCCTCCGGGATACTGAGAACTTGCGCAACTATGATCTTTACATCAACTTTACAAAAAT
>Ga0082335_1000608_pt1 | contig 87100 bp, 64 predicted proteins | sample Subgrocontami58m_FD_72375 | JGI IMG/M metagenome (GOLD analysis project Ga0082335, IMG submission 72375) | Subsurface groundwater microbial communities from S. Glens Falls, New York, USA - GMW37 contaminated, 5.8 m (SPADES assembly) (version 2) ...
TGCCGCCGGAAGAATTGGCCAAAGTGCCGAATGTGCCCGCGAGCTTGGGCGCGGCGCTGGACCACTTGGAAGCGGACCACGACTTTCTTTTGAAGGGGGACGTGTTCACGACCGACTTCCTCGAAATGTGGGTCTCGACCAAGCGCAAGGAAGATGACGCGCTGCGGTTGCGTCCTCACCCTTACGAATACTTCCTCTATTACGACGTGTAATTAAGGAACCGAGGATCAGCCAATGAACGGCGCGGGCCCCTGCTCGCGCCGTTTTTATTGCCGTGCGCCGTTGGAGAGAAGCTAGCCTGGCTTTCCTGGTGAAGCCGGGGTTGTTGTCATCCTCGGCAGTTGGGGCATATTGTTGCAAGAGTTGTTATGAATTATCCCTTGCTGGGTTTGCTTCTCGCCTTGATCAACCTGCCGTTTGGGATCAGCGGAGCCACTACCAACGAAGGTGGAAGCCTCTCAACAGCGCTCAATCCATTTTCGCAAGATCAAATAGTGACTGCCTTGAAGGAAGCACTCATCAAAGGGGTTCAATATGCTTCGACGAATCTGGGCAGAACTAACGGCTTCTGGCAGGATCCCAAGGTCCACATTCACCTACCGGACAGCTTGCAAGCGGTGGAACGCGGGGTGCGCGCTCTAGGACAGGCCCAGCTGGTTGAGGACTTCGAACTCGCCATGAATCGAGCTGCTGAAAAAGCAATTCCCGCCTCGGCGAGCGTGCTGGCGGATGCGATTCAGCAATTGCGCGTGGCAGATGCGAAAGCGATTTTGACCGGCGCCAACACCGCTGCGACGGAATATCTGCGACGGATGGAAGCGACGAATCTGTTCAATTTGTTGCTGCCGATTGTCCAAAAGGCCACAACTGAATCCGGCGCGACGTCAGCTTACAAACGATTGCTCGAGAAGATGAACTTTGGGAAGTTCGGCGGATTCGGCGAGCTTTTTGGAAAAGGAAACACGCTCGATTTGGATGGATACGTCACGCGCAAGGCATTGGATGGATTGTTTGTGAAGCTGGCGGAGCAGGAAAAACTGATCCGGGAAAATCCCGTCGAGCGAACAACCGAATTATTGGACCGTGTCTTTGGAGCCATCCGCAGGTGACGAGACAAAGTTAAAAATCGGCTGATTGTTTGGGTTGCTGCGCGCTTGCTCAAGTCTGGGTGCTGCCCTTAATCTCCGCTCATGCCAGTTTATCTTCCGCCAATTTCGCGCCGAGATTTTTTAAAAGCCGCCGTTCTCGCCGGAACCGCTGCTCTCACGGGCCAACCCTTTGCTGCGCCTGCCGCTGGTTCCAGTGATTTTTGGCTCTTGCTGGCGGATACCCACATTGCGGCTGATCCAAAGCTGGTCTCCCGCGGGGTTAACATGACGGACAATCTCGCCCGAGTCAGCCAAAAGATTCTGCAATACGAGAAGGCTCCCGGAGGCGTTCTCATCAATGGCGATTGTGCTTTCTTAAAGGGCGAGCCCGAAGATTACCGGCACTTCACGGAATTATTGCAGCCGCTGCGTGAAGCAGGGTTGCCACTCCATCTCACATTAGGGAACCACGACTCTCGCGCCGTGTTCTGGGATGTGCTCGCGGCTGATAAGACCGTGGCGCCAGGTCTGCAGGATCGGCAGGTGGGATTGGCCTTGAGCCCGCGCGTGAATTGGTTCCTCCTTGATTCGCTCGAAAAAACAAACTCCACCCCAGGCTTTCTCGGGGAAGAGCAACGACATTGGCTGGCTAAAGAATTGGATGCTCGGCCTGATAAACCTGCGATTATTGTGGGGCACCACAACCTGGAAAAAGGCGAGGCTAAGAGCGGTTTGAAGGATTCCGAATTGCTGCTGCAAATCCTTGAGCCCCGTGCCCAGGTTAAAGCGTACGTTTTTGGCCACACCCATCATTGGGAACTTCAAAAAACTCCCGGCGGGATTCATCTGATCAATTTGCCTCCAGTCGCATACGCATTTGAGAAGAAGGATCCGAGTGGTTGGGTGGAGGCGCGGGTTTCCTCGACAGGCATGGAATTGAAGCTGCAGTCGTTCGACAGCGCGCATCCTGCCCACGGCCGCCTAGCCGAACTGGCCTGGAGATAATGTGCAAATCTGGTTTCCGGGAACCGCTTCGAAACTTGCCGTGACGTTTGGGTTAATCTATTTTCCGCCGACTTGAAAGAGACCAATCGCACGGACATACCGAGGAAAGCCATTTACCGGCTCTCGCTCTATCTGCGCTGCTTGCTGCGTTTGAAATCGAATGGGATTCGAACCGTTTCGAGCGAAGCGCTGGCCAAGGCTGCCCGGGTTAAACCGACTCAACTGCGGAAAGATTTAACGTACTTCGGGCAGTTCGGGACTCGGGGCCTCGGGTATGATGTGGAGCAGCTTTGCCGGATGATCTCGGATTTGCTCGGCACGAACAGCCTGCATCAAGTTGTTCTCGTCGGCGTCGGCAATCTCGGTTTGGCCTTGCTGTCGTATCGCGGTTTCGAACAGGAGGGATTTGAAATCATCGGCGCGTTTGACAGTGACGTCCGCCGAAAACGGAACAAACAGTTATCCCATCCGATTTATCCAATCGAAAAGCTGCCTGAGTTCGTCCGGCAGCATGGGATCAAAATGGCGATCCTTACGGTTCCAGCCGCGGCCGCGCAGGAAGTTTGCAACATGCTGGTTCAAAGCGGCATTTCGGGGATCTTGAACTTCGCGCCAATTCTGCTTCAAGTCCCTGAGGATGTCATCGTCAACAATGTGAATCTCGCGATCGAGCTCGAAAATTTGAGCTATTTCATCAAGAACGATTGAGCGGCGGTTCGTCACACTGAAAAGTGGCCGAAAAAAAAAGTTGCAATCTTCAAGAAAATCAGAGACTCTCGCTGCCCGAGTCCTTTGGATCCAATAATTTCCTAGGAAAGGGGAATAGAGGATTCTGCATTGAAGGGGCGAAGACTTACCAAAGTCTTTGCCCCCGATTTTTTTTAGGGGACAGATTTCGAGGACTAGCTGTGAAGGATTTTCCGGGAGTTTCGAAAAGGAGGACTTCCTTTATTGATTCGGAATGGAATTTTGAAGATGCCGCAAGTCGTTCACATCGTGGCTCTGGGGGATCAGCAGCTGCTTCAAAGGATACTTCTCGGGACGAAGCCATTTCCAATACTCCACGTGACCATCCGCAAACGAAAGATTGCACCCGTCCCAATGACGCTCAGCAGGCAGACTGCTGATTTGCAAGGGTGACCCCGCTTTGGCTTCGGCTGGACCAATCATAAACGCGCCATTCCACGGGCTTAACTCGTGTTCTTCAATCAAAACAAAAACACGCTCGGGCGGAGGATTCAGAATTTCTGAATAGTGAGTCTTGACCCGCGGATCGACGCCTGCGCCGTCGCCGTTCATGTAAGCGCTCATCGAATAGCTGCGGTTCCGGAGAAAATTCTTTTGGCCAATGACCCGTGCCGTATCACCCGGGCACCGAAAGACCCGGGGATTATTAATCCAGGGGAAGAGCGATCCCTTGGCCAGATTATCTGTCGTGATATCCTCCTTCGGATTGCCCAGCACCCAAGAACCGGGTTTATTTCGGCGTCCGAAAAGCTTTGTGTTCGAGCTCGCCTCCGATTGATTCAAGGGAAGCAAATACTGGTCTTCATCCACATACATTAACCAAGCGAGTTGCAACTGACGCAGATTATTCACGCACCCAATCTGCACGGCCTTGTTCTTGGCATTGTTGAACGCGGCTGAAAGAAGAGCACAGAGAACGGTGACGACGGCGATGACCAGCAACAGTTCGAGCAGGGAAAAAGCTGGCGCCCGGCGGGATCTAAAACCAAGAATCTTCGTGCCTAAACCGGAAGCGGAAAACCCCAGATTCGACATCGCTCTCATTTGTTTTCGGGCTGGTTGTGCGATCACACTACCATGACTTTGCGAGCTTGTCACACTGCGAGGATTCCGCGCACGAATCTCCGCAGCCGCGCATGCAATTATGAGCTGTGAAAGCGCTTATAAGCTTCTCTGGCGGAACCGTCAAATCATAAGGTGGAAAAACAGCGCCTTCCCTGCGCCTTCCGTGGTCGGATTATTTTCCTTTGTAAATCGAGCCGAATAGCCTTCCTGGGTTTTCCTCGAGGCCAAAAACGGCAAATTATTGAGCTAGCCGGAAAAACTCAACCGACCCCTGAGGCTCGAGAGTGAGGACCGTTTTGCCGTTCGCCGCCGTCCGGTCCGCCGAACGCGGACCCCATATTTTCAAATCCGTCGAGCTCTGCAATTGGACGCTGCCGCTTCCATCCACGGAAAGGACCAGCTTTTTGTCAGCGAACTTGATTTCCGAAATTGCCAGGGGTTGTTCGATCGTTGCGACAATCTGGCCTTTCAACTGAAGTGAACTGTCGTTGGAGAAAAGCAGCGAAAAATCGAACTGCGCATCGAGCGACATCGTGAGCTTTTGGCCGCCATTCAAGTCAGTGACTGAAGCCGCTTGCGCCAGATTCTGAGCTGAGAGATTCGCGAGCGGGAACCGTTGCGGCGTCAACCCGCCGCTCACATCAATCCCCGCTTTCGAATCTGCCGGAAAAGTGAACGCGACTTTGGTCGCGTCGAATGACCCTGCGGAAACCGGAAGAGGATCGCTGCTGACGTCGATGACGATGTCACGCAAGGCGCCATTGATTGACGAAAACAAGCTGACTGCCTTTCCACCAAAATCGGCCTGCGCCGTTCCATCCACGCCATTGATTCCTGGCGCCCAATCTCCACTCGGTTGAGCATCCAATTTGCCGGAGAGGATCTGAATGGAACTGCCAGTGAGGTCGGCTTGCAGGGTTCCTTCGAAATGGGTGGTCAAGCTGCCGGCGCCTTGCTCCTGAATAGGCGAGCCGACGACCTTTCCTGAAAGAGTGATTTCGCTCTGAGACGGATCGATTCTCAACAGAACCGGCGCCGCAAAAATGGAGCTGCTCGCTGCGACTGCGACAACAAACTTAACGAGATTCTTGAACATAGGGCACTACAGGTCGCGGCAATCGCCCGCGTTGTCAACGCTTCATTCCCAGGAAATTTTAAGCCCGCGTTTTGCCTGGCGGCATCCAGGGGCTCAGATGCTCTTGATCATGGTCAACGCGCGCCTCGCCCATTGTCTCGACCATCCCGACGATGACCCGCCGCTCAGCTCCTCCCGGTTTGACAAACAAACAAGAAACGCTCACGGACCAGAAAACGACTTGGACCAGTCGTCGCCGCGTTGAAGCAACCCTGTCACATCAGGAACCCGACCGCATTCCGTACGATCTAGGCGGAAGCATTCTCACCGGGATTCATCACGTGGCCTATCGACGTTTGCGCGAACACCTCCATTTGCCAGCAAAACACATCGAACTCGAGGATACGATTCAACAGCTCGCCCGCGTCCATGATGACGTGAAGCGACGCTTGGGGGTCGATGTTTACGGGATAAATCCGGGCAAACCCCTCCGCGCCCAAAGTCGGGAATGGCAAGAGCAAGGTTACGACAAGCAAATCGACGAATGGGGCATCGAATGGTGGAAGCCGGAAAACGGGGGGCTCTACTTCGACATGCAGCGTCATCCTCTCGCAGAGATTGATGCCATTGAGGCGCTCGGCGGCTACAGCTTTCCCGACCCTTTAGATCCCGGACGCTTCTCTGGCATGCGCAAGCGAGCGGATGACCTGATGAATCATCAGCAAGTGGCGACTATCCTTGGACGAAACGCCGCTGGCATCCTTGAAGTCGCGCTCTGGCTCCGGGGATTTGAGAATTTTTTCTGCGACATGCTTTCCAATCGGGCCTTCGCTGAATACCTGCTCGATCGGATCTGTGACATCAAAATGGAATATTGGGCGAAAGCGTTGGAAGAAGTCGGTCCGAATGTGCTGATGATTTCGGAAGCTGACGACTTAGCCAGCCAGCACGCTTGTCTGCTCAGTCCCGATCTGTACCGCAAGCTAATCAAACCACGGCACGCGCGGCTCTTCTCGTTCATTAAAAAACGAGCAACCGTGCCGGTGAAAATCTTTTATCACTCCTGTGGCGCCGTCTTGCCGTTGATCGACGACCTGATCGAGGCGGGAATCGATATTCTCAACCCGGTTCAGGTCAGCGCGACTGGAATGGACACCCGCGAATTGAAACAGCGGTTTGGCAAACAGATCACTTTTTACGGCGGTGGCGTCGACACTCAACAGGTGTTGCCGCACGGCACGGCCCAGCAAGTCCGGGACGAAGTGCGCCGGCGGATCGACGATCTCGCGCCGGGCGGCGGCTTCATTTTCAACACCGTTCACAATATCCAGGCGGATGTGCCCCCCGAAAATATTCTGGCAATGTGGGAAACTCTGCGTGAATTCGGCGTCTACCGCTGAATCCATGGCGGCGCTTCGAGCTCGCTAGAAAAATCCTCCTTTATGCATGACGCCTCCTTCTCACTTCGCGCGGCCTAATCGATCGAGTATGACCGCGGTGAGCAGCATCGCGCCAATAACGGCTTTCTCCCAATGATCGCCTATCCCCAGAAAACTGATGGCAGGCCGAATCGTTGCCAGCAACAAACAGCCGAGAAAGGAACCAAAAACTGTTCCTTTGCCGCCATTTAAACTTGCCCCGCCTAAAATCACGGCAGTAATCACTTTGAGTTCGTCTCCTTCACCCGCGTTCGGAACAGCTGAATCCAATCGCGCCGCGAACAGCAAACCTGCCAGCGCCGCGAGCGACCCCGAAAAGCCATAATTGAACAGCTTCATCCGGTCGACCGCGATACCGCTCAACCAGGCTGCGTGCTCGTTCCCTCCGATGTAATAATTTTGGCGGAAGAACCGATGCCTCCTCAGAAAGACATCGCCCACCGCCACGATCACGAGCGAGACCAAAATCGGCAGCTGCAATCCGCCGAGTCTCCCTTGTCCCCACCAGCAAAACCCTGAGACGAAGCCTGACCGCCCGACTCCGCCGGAAATAATGTAAGTCACGCCGCGGGCCAGCAGCATCGATCCCAAAGTCGTGATGAACGGATTAATGCCGAGTTTTGCTACGATGATGCCATTGACGATCCCGACGGCCGCGCCCACGAGAATTCCTGCCAGCGCTGCGAGCGGCCAGGAAACGAATGCATCCTTCATGAGCACGCCCGCCACCATCGCGGAAAGCGCCGCCACCGAACCGACCGACAAGTCGAAACCGCCGGAAACCAGCAGCACTGTCATGCCGGTGGCCATGATCGCGTAACCGCACAAGTAGAGCAGCACCGTGTTGATCGTCGGCACTGAAAGAAAACGGGAGTCGTAGCACCACAAGGCAAACCAGAAAGCGAGCAACACGAGAAAAATCCGCAGTTCACCGAAGCGCGTGGATCTCGCCGCCAGACTTCGAAAACTTTGCCTAAAGCTCATGCTCGAACGTCCTTTGAACTGGCGCGGTCCAGCGCTGAAGCGATCGAGACGCCCAACGCTGCCGCAATAATTTGTTGTTCGGTAGCGTCACGTCGGAGGAAACGCGCCACAATCCGGCCGGAGCGCATCACCAAAATTCGGTCGGACAATCCAAGAATTTCCAGCAGGTCAGACGAGATCAGAAGCACGGAGGCGCCCTCGGCTGTCAATCGCCGAAGCTGTTGATAGATCTCGACGCGCGCGCCGACATCGACGCCCCGGGTTGGTTCATCCGCGATCAGCACCTTCGGTTTGAGCCTGGTCCGGGCCGCCAAAAGAATTTTCTGCTGATTACCGCCCGAAAGCCGTCCAACTGCTTGCCAGATACCTTGGGCGCTCACTCGGCTCTCGCGGCAAGCCGCTGCCGCGTTGTCATCAATATCGCTTTCGGACAAAAAGCCGGTTTTCCCGGCGAATCGGGCAAGTTGTGGAGCGACGAGATTATCGCGAATGCTCTGCCGCAAAAATAACCCCTCCGTTTTGCGATCCTCTGGCAAATAAACTAATCCCGCTGCCATCGCTGCACGCGGCGACTCTGGCCAAATCTTTTTGCCATCCAAGCGAATCTCTCCCGAATCAGCCGGTTGAATTCCGCCCAAGGCCAGCCCAACATTGCTCCGGCCCGCGCCGACCAATCCAGCCACGCCCACAATCTCCCCCTGCCCGACGTCGAAGCTGATTTGTTCGAAAATGCCCGGGCAGTTTAAATCAGTCACGGCGAGCCGCGGAACGGCAGAAGCAACTTTGCCGCGCTGGGCTTCATAGATGTCGTCGAGTTCGCGGCCGACCATCAAGCGGGTCAAGTTTGGCTCGGTCAGCGCATCGCGCTTCAAGAATCCAACCGCCCGTCCATCGCGCAACACCGTGGCGCAATCAGCGAGCTCAAGGATTTCCGGCAAATGATGGGAGATATAAAGAATGGCCCGTTTATCCTCCCGCAAGCGCTCGATTAGTCGGAAAAGAATTTCCTTTTCCCGATGAGTCAGAGAGCTGGTCGGTTCATCCAGCAACACGACGCACGGGTTCGCCGCCAGGCATTTCAGAATTTCGACCACTTGCCGCTCGGCCAGCGACAGCGACGAGACGATCCGCGCCGGATCGAGATCCAGTGCAAACGAATCGATGAGTCCGGAGGCTCGCCGCATCAACTCCGTTTTGCGAACAAAGCCAAAACGCGTCGGCTGGCGCGTGACAAAAATATTTTCCGCAACCGACAGCGAACTGATCAGGCTCAACTCCTGAAACACCGCCGCGATGCCGGCCCGGACGCTTTGCCGCGAATCGCGGAAATGCGCCAATCGGCCGCCGACGAAGATGTTCCCGGAATCCGGCTGGAGCGCTCCGACCAAAAGATGGATCAGGGTGCTTTTGCCAGCGCCATTCTCGCCGACCAACGCATGGACTTGGCCAGGGAATAACGCGAAGTCGACTTCTTCAAGCGCGGCAATTGAGCCAAATCTTTTGCTCAACCTGGAGGCCTGCAGGGCGGGGGCCGGGCCAGAATTAACGGGCAGCGACCCGATCCCGGAGGAAGAATTTGGAGTTCGAGTGGTCAATGACAATCACGCCGGTGTCAATCACGGCGGGCGTTCCCGAAATTTTCGCGGCCGCATTGTCCGAAGCGATCGGCACGGTGAGATGGTTTAGCTGGTAAAGAATCGCCACGGCGTAGATCGGCATGAGCGCGGTTTGTTGTGCGACCGTCGCCTGAATGATCCCCTGCTCAATGTATTTCAAGACCGCGTTATCACGATCCATGGCGACGATTTTTACCTTTCCGATGCGGCCGGCTTCTTTTACGGCCGTTGCTGCGCCCGCGCCACCCGCCGCTTCGACACAAGCAATTCCCGCCAGATCATCGTGTTTTTGCAAAAGCAATCCTGCCACCTGCGTCGCTTTGGCGGGATCGCTCTCCGTGTTGGCAACCTGCACGAGCGTTATCTCGGGAAACTGCGCTAAGGCCGCCTTGTACCCATCGATGCGCTGTTCCAAATTCGATTGGCCGAGTTTCGTTAACAAAGCCACCTTGCCGCGCCGGCCCACCAATTCAGCCAGCTTCAGCCCACCCTGAAATCCTGCGTTGTAATTTCCGGTTCCGACGAACGCGACGCGCTTCGAGCGGGGCAAATCGGCATCCACAGTCACGACCGGAATTCCCGCTTCGATCGCTTTGTTCACAACCGGGTTGAGCGATTCTTCAAATCCCACTACGACCAATCCGGCTGGGTTGCGCGCGATGGCCAATTCGAGCGCCGCCACCATCGCGCCCATGTCGAGATCCGCTGGTCCGGTGTATTCCGTTTGGACACCGAGCCATTCGCCCGCTTTCTTCATTCCGAGTTTGTGGTCGGTGAAATATTCCAAGTTGCCCAGCGCTGACACTTCGATGTAAACGTCCGGGCGCTTTCCGGATCCTTTCGCCGCGATAAGAACAGAGCGACGGCACCCTGAATTGGCGATCGTCAGTCCAGCCAATAAAACCAAGATGGCCCACGCGCTGAAGCTTGCATTTTTCAAGGGACCTCCTCAATTCGAGCATTGCCGAGTTCACCCCGGTCGTCTCCCTGCTCATCCAGCAACCGCAACGTGACGCGAAACGCTGCAGATGGGCACGCGATGGTCTTTTGCAACACGAGCTTTTGTGAAGGGTTCGCGCGCGCCACGGCGGCTCTCGAGAGAATTCTTCCATCGCTCGCTTTTACGATCGCTTCAACCTGTCCGCGATGAAACACGCCAAAACAGCCGCGCAAAGCAAGGTTGCCATTCTTCAGAGTCACTGCCAGGGATTGGCTCACCGCTCCGGCCGGTGTGACTTGGAGCACCGGCTTGGGACAACGCGCCAAAAACCATGCAATGGGAAAATGATACGACTCGCCCGGTTCGAGCCGTGTGATCGGGCTGAGGATTTCCGTTTCCAATAGGAACGGCGTTCGCTTCACATCAGGCGCGTTCGTGAAGGCTTGGCCATTTAAAAAAAACTCGCCCGCGCCATTTAGCCAAAATTGGATCGCACTCCCTTCCGCATACTTTTTGTCAGGAAACAGTGGAAAGCTCGCCACAAAAGCGTGTTCGGTCTGGCCATTGACAGCCGCCAGCCAACCCGCGCTCGAGTCAATTCCGACTTTGCCAACGCGGTGCTCGTATTTCAGCGCGAACAATCCGCGTTCTTTATCGGGCTGGTAACTCGGATGAGTTGCCTGCCCGAACAACGGATAAAATCCTTTTGGAAAAATGGAGCGTGGATTGAGCGGAGTGTAAACCCAATAGTTGGAGTTGAAACGATCGGCCTGTATCTCATCAGCAGTGTCCTGCTGGCTCACTTGCCAAATCGCCCAAGCCACGGGCCGGCGGCTGATATTCTTCATCACGCACTCGTGAAGAACTCGCGTGCTCCCCGATTCAATCTGAATCGTGCGCGACAGCTCGAGGCCAGTCCGCGCGTCCGGAGGACTGATCAATCGCAGCGAAACTCGCTCTGGCCGCTGTTCGATTGACTCGGCTCGGTAACAACCGGCATCGAGAATCAGATCCGGCGGCCCTGGCCATTCGTCATCCGATTGCCACCCCTGTGGAGCTGGCCACAGTTTGTCGCCTCCAAAATTCTTCCATTCTCCAGGCGCGTCCGTGGGCGATTGAACCTGGCCGGCCAACTCCGGGTTCACGAAAAAAAACGGATGTGCTCCCAACCGCGCCTGAATCACCCGGCCGCCGATGGCAGGCGCCACGTTGAGAGTGATGAGACCGTTCGACAGCTCCCACGTCTCCCAGCCGCGGTAGAAAACCTTTTCAATTCGACATGGGTCTGGAGCGGCTAAGAGAATTCCGGCGCCCAGGAAAAAGCAGGCGAGCTGGAGGAATTTTTGCCAAGCACGAAAAAGAGTTGAGGCTCGCTCAGGCTGGGTTTGGGGTCGGTTCGTCACGCGTGATGGCAGTGCATGTCAGTTCTGGGACACCGCACTGGAACACGCCTTGATGAAGATCAAGCGACGCCGCAACGGCAGCGGCAGAAACTCAGTTTCGCGGGGTCAAAGCGGATTTGCTCGAACGGAGTTTTTTTTGGACGCAACCAATTTCTCGCTGGAGTGGCCATTCACCTGAACGCCGCGCTGCCGCAATGAAACGGCGAGGCGAACCTTGAATTGTTCGGACGCTTTTTTCATGGCGGCTTGCAATGCTGCGGTCGCGGGATTTCCAGGCAGACGTTGCAAACTGAGCCGCGCATCTTCGCGCAAATCCTGGTTGGTCAGCAATGCAGCCATTGGCGCCACCGCCTCGTTGCCGCCAATTTCCGAAAGCATCCAAAGCACTTCTCGCCGCACTCGCGTATCCGCGCTCTTCAACAACGGGAGCAGTTCTGAGGCGACGTTTTGTTTTTCCGAATCCGCGCCGGGACGGCCAGCATGCCGCACAATTTTCCAGAGCGCTCGTTTCGCCGCGCGCGCCACCTCGACTTCACGGTCCATCATCACAACGGCCAGAGGCTGCACCGCCGCCGCGCCGGCCGGCCCTGCTTCCTGCCACGCTTTGACACGGACAACATCGTCGTTGCTCTTTATTTTCTCGATCAAATCTACCGGCGGGATCCGGGTCGCTTCCCTCTTTTGTTTGGCGGCTAGGCCAGCCACGCTGATCGCGGCAAGTCGGACGGATTTTTTTCTCATAGACGTTTTCAGGTTGAGTGCCCTTGCTCGCGGCGCAATTAAGATAAGGATAGCATTGCGCGCGGCTCGTCAGCCGTCGAGCTTCTTCGTCTCGCGAAGCTTGATTGAAATCAAAATCGCGCCGTTCGGCAGGCCGGCCCTTTCCAGGCAGCAACACAGAAAAACCCGCGGTAAGGCCGCCTGGCCTTTCCTCGAATTTGACAGGGGCGGGAGGGAATTAGCTCGCCAGCGCGACTTCGAGAGTCTCGCCGCGCTTTTGCGATTTGTCTTCTTCCGCTTCCACGGACGGGGTTGAGGCTGGAGGAACCAAAGGCGTCGTCGCGTGGTCCTTTGCCTCTTCGTCGGCCTTATGGAATTTGACGCTGACGATCTTGCTCACGCCGTGTTCTTCCATCGTGACGCCATAAAGCACTCCGGCCATGCCGATGGTTCGTTTGTTGTGGGTGATGATGATGAACTGCGAATGAACGAGAAACCGCTGTAGCACGCGAATGAACCGATTGATGTTCGATTCGTCGAGGGGCGCGTCCAATTCGTCCAGCAGGCAGAACGGGCTCGGCTTCACCTGGTAAATGGCAAACAGCAACGCCACCGCTGTCATTGTCTGTTCGCCACCGGAAAGGAGCGAGATGCTTTGGAGCTGTTTTCCCGGCGGCCGGGCGACGATATCGATGCCGCTTTCCAGAACATCGCCCTCATTGACCAACATTAAATCGGCCTTGCCCCCGCCGAAAATCTCGACAAACAAGTTTCGGAAATTGTCGCGGATCTTCGCGAAGGTTTCGGTGAACATCTCCTTTGTTTGCGAATTGATCCGGTTAATCACATCGAGCAACTGCGCTTTGGCCGAAACCAAATCATCGTTTTGCTGGGTCAGGAACTGATACCGTTGCTCGGTTTCTTCGTACTCTTCGATGGCCACCAAATTGACCGGGCCCATCTCCTCGATCCGCTTTTGCAGCGCGGAGACTTGCTCGGCCACCGCGTTCCAATCTGTCGCCGCCCCATTGGCGGCCATCTCTTCCGGCGTGAGAGTTTCCACCTTCGGAGCCCCTTCTGACGCGAACGTAATGGTGATGCACTCGCTGCGGACGTCCTCCAACCGGACCTGGTACTTTTCAAAAATCCGCTGGCACAAATTGTCCAAGCTCATTTTCTTCTGCGCCAATTCCACTTCGACCGTGCTGCGGGACTGTTGCAGGTCAGAGAGCCGGCGGCGCAACCCGCGCAGATTTTCTTCGCGGCCGTTGACCTCCCCCTCGCGCTCCTCTTTTTGTCCGCCTAACTCCGCCAGCAATTGATTGACCTGCTCGCGTTCGTGCAGGAGCGATTCAATTCGCCGCCGGGAGGTTTCGATCTCCGCTTCGAATTGTTCCCGCCGCTGCAAAAACGTGGCGGTCTCCTCTCGCCGGCGGGCGAGCAACTGGCGAATTTCCTGATGCCGATGCTCCCAACCGCCATGCTGCTGCTTAAAGGAAGCCAATAGCTGTTGTTCGGCGGCGAACGCGACTTTGGTTTCGGTCAGCGCCGCGCCGGCTTGTTCCCGCTGTGCGCGCGACTCGTCGATCCGCGCGTTTGTCTCGGCCAATTCGTGTTGCAAGGCTCGTTCACGGTCCTCGGATGATCCGATCTGCGCGGCCAACTCCTGCCGCTTGGCCCTCCCTTCCTCTTCTTGGCCGGCCAAGCTGCGGATTTCGTAAATCACTGTGTCGATCTTCTGGTGCAAACCGCGCAGAGAAGCTTGCAGCGCGTTGAATTCGCCCTGGTGCGTGGCAATCGCGACCTCTTGCGTGCGCAACTCGCTTTGCGCTTGCTGCAACCCCGCTTGCAGCGCGGTTTGCTCGCTTTGCAGCGCCCCTTTTTTCCGGCTCAGATCGTTAACGCTCTCTTGCAGCCTTTCCACGAGCTGCGCCAGTTCCGCGATTTGATTTTTCCGGCTGAGAATCGAGTGCGCCGCGGCCCCAATGCCGTTGCCGGCCCCGCCCGTGAAAATTCCATGCTGGCTCAGCAACTCGCCTTGCAAGGTTACATAATCGAACGCGCCGCCGCTCTCTTGCCATCCGGCGGTGGCTGTGGCCAGGTCGGGAACGATCAGCGTGCGGCCAAGCAAGCGCTGTAACAGGGGCTGAACTGAATTGTCCGCCTCGATCACGGAAACGGCTTTCAACAGCGGGGCAGAGGTTCCATTCGCTTCCGGAGCATCAGAGCCGTTCCCGTTGCGTCCCGCGAGAGCAAGCGCAGCGATGCTGGCCCTGCCCTTTTTCGCCGCGTTAAGTTCCGACAGAATTTCCCGCGCGGACTCGGGCTGGTCAGTCAGCACAAGCTGCAGATGATGGCCCAAGGCCGTTTCAATCGGCAAAACGTATTCGTTCGGCACGCGAATTTTATCCGAAAGCGATCCAAGAACCTGGCGCGCTCCTTTCAACACGGACAGGGTTGCTGCGCTGAAACCCTCATAATCGGTTTGAAGCTGTTCGAGCAGGTTTAGGCGCGACCGTTTTTCAGCTTGCTGTCGAAGCTGCGTTTCCAACTCCTGATTAACCTGACCGAGCTGTTGTTGGATTTCCCGCAGCCGCTGTTGCCGCTCTTCCACCGTGCCGCGGCTGGCCAAGACGCTCCGCTGTTGCTCCGCCGCATTCGCGGCGAACTCCTGCAGCCGAGCCTCGAGACGGCCCCGTTCCTCCTCGAGCTGGATTTTTTCAGCCGAAAGTTTTTCCAGCCGAATAACGTTGCCTTGTTTCTGCAAATCGAGCGCATTGATTTCGTTGCGCGCTCGAGTCAACTGCTGCGCGGCGGCAAACGTTTCCGATTGCAGCCGCCGGCCGCGGTCCTGCAACGCGATCAATTCCTGGTCGACCACGCTGAGAGCGGCTTGTTTGTCACTCAAGGCCTGCGCATGATTTTGCAGCGCTAACTCCGAGGCGGCCAGGCGTTCTTTCAACTCCGCGAGTTGCTGTTCCGCCGCCAACCGGCGTTCCTCGCCCTGCGCGATGTCAGCAACTGCCTGGGTGTTCTGCGCTTCGAGTTCCTGCAATCGCTCCTGATGAAATTGAATTCGGCCTTCGTGGCGCTCCGTTTGATTTTGAAGTTCGTGGCCTTGCTGCTGGCTCTGATGAAGCCGGGTTTCCAGCTCGGCCAATGCCGCCCTCAATTGGCTGATCTCATCCTCAGCGGTTAAAACGGATTGGGAGCTGCTTTCAATTTCGGATCGAAGATTCTCGACCTGGGTTTGACGATCGTGCAGCTCCGTTTGCAGCACATCGAATTGGTGACGCGCCAACTGTGTGTCGAGGTGCTGCAACTCGATCATCAATTGCTTGTAACGCCGTGCTTTCCCCGCCTGCCGCTGAAGCGACCCGATCTGCCGCTTCACCTCGCGAATGAGATCGGCCACCCGCAGCAGGTTTTGTTCGGTCTGCTCCAGCTTCCGCAGCGCTTCCTTTTTCTGCGCCTTGAATTTCGTAATCCCAGCGGCTTCCTCGAACACCATCCGTCGATCTTCCGGCTTGCTCGAAATGATCTGCGTGATGTTCCCCTGAGCCATGATGCTGTAGCTCGTCCGGCCCACCCCCGTCCCCATGAAGAGCTGTTGGATGTCTTTTAAACGGCACGGAGTTTTGTTGATGAAATATTCGCTCCCGCCATCGCGGAAAACCCGGCGTGTGACGGTCACTTCGTTGAAGCCGATTTCAACCCCGGCCGCTTTCAAATGGTCCTGATCCACGTCGCCGATCGTCAACGACACTTCCGCCATGCCCAAAGGCTTGCGCAAGTCGGTCCCGTTGAAAATCACGTCCGCCATTTCGCCGCCACGCAGCGCCTTAGCCGATTGTTCGCCTAAAACCCAGCGAATGGCATCGGCGACATTCGATTTCCCGCAACCGTTTGGGCCGACGATCGCGGTGATCCCGGGCAGGAAGTTCAGGGTGGTTTTGTCAGCAAACGATTTGAAGCCGAGCACCGTTAAACTTTTCAGATACATCCTGCCGAGGAGAAAAAAACAAAACGGTCGAAAAGTAAAGAGAAAACCCTATATGCAGTGGCATTTTTTTCTGAGCACACTACTAACAGTGTGCCTCGAGGGCAAAATGGACGTTCAGACCTCAGCTGACGGATGCACCTGGAGTTTTCACCTCAATCCGCAATCCGCAATTACTTGAACCTGTCCTCCTTCAATGCCTTGACGATCGCGCGTTTGATTTCCAGCGGATCGATCGATCCTTGTTCCCGGTACAGAACTTCGCCTCCCGGCGCAAGCAACAGTGTGTATGGAATGGCCCCGTTCCAATTCGGATCGAACGCTTCGATCAATCTGTACTTTTCCGGCGTCCCAAAAAGCAGATTGCGGTTCGACGCTTGTTGCTGCTTCAGAAACCGGAGCACCTCCTTCTCTTCGTCCGGATAATTCGCCGCCACAGTGACCAACTCGAACGCCCGATGGCGAAACATTCGATTGATGGTGATTAATTCTGGAAATTCGGTCACGCACGGCCCGCACCAGGTCGCCCAAAAATTTACCAGGATGACTTTGTCGGTTTTGTTTTGACGCAACGCTTTCAAACCTTGGCCATCCACCGTCCCAACGCTGACCGGTTCGGCTGCCAGTTTTTCGAGGTACCGTTTCACAGAATCTTCTTTCCCCTTCCATTTGATCGAACAGCCGAACGACGCCGTTTGCTTGACCGCAACTTCCCGCCCGGCCAGCAAGGCGTCGATCGCGTCGCGCAACTCATGCGTGTGGACGTATTCGAGCCGCTCGCTGTCGTCAATTCGGCCGACGTAGCGCAGCCGCCGGGATTCATCAAAGACAAAGGCATGCGGCGTTGCCACCGGTCCGTATTTTCGCGAAGCCGCTTCGGTTTCGCCGTCGTATAAGTACGGAAAATTAAACTTGCGGTAAGCCGCGCGGGTTTTCATTTCTGCAAACGAATCGCTCAGATCCGTGTAGCCGAGTTCATCCAAGCGGACCGATTGCGGATCGTTCGGGTTGATGGCAACGACTGCGACGGATTTCGTTTTGTAGTCGTCGACGATGCTCTTGATTCGATCCTCGTACGCCCGGGCGGTCGGGCAATGATTGCAGGTGAAAATGATCACCAAAACCTTCGCCGACCCAAAATCGCGCAAGGAATAGGCGCGGCCATCAACAGCTGGCAGAGAAAAATCCGGCGCGGCCGCGCCGATCTCGAGCGTTTTGACCTCGGCGTGTTCGGCCCCAAGAACGAACGAGCAACCAAAGGCCAGGAACGCAAGAAAATGTTTTTGCATAAGCGGAGGAATTGTTCCGACATATTCCGCGCCGATTTGCGAAAGACAAGCCGGAAGGGGCTTGCTCTGGTCCGCGGCATTTCCGATTCTGCGGGCGGCAGCGACGAGAGATCTTGAATATGCAGGGCCATTCTCCTCCAGGCAGCCGCTCGGACCGATCGTTTTTGACGGTGCTGGTCTTAATCGGCTCGCTTTATTTTCTCCTCGTGCTCGGTTTTCTGTTGGCCGACGCTGCCTTCGTTACTCCCACTCAGATCCTGAAAGCATTTCACTCGCCTGAGATCCGCTATTCCATTCGGTTGAGTTTCATTTCTTGCACCGTCACGATGATTCTCTCCGTCTGGATTGGCATTCCTGTCGGCTATGTGATGGCCCGGTATAAATTCCCGGGCAAAAGCGTGCTCGATTCGGTCATCGACATTCCCATCGTTTTGCCGCCGCTGGTGGTTGGATTAAGTTTGCTCCTGCTTTTCCAATCTCCCTTGGGCCGGCTTGCGCAGCGATTCGTCCCGGTCACTTACGAAATTCCCGCGGTGATCCTGGCGCAGTTCAGCGTCGCATGCGCCTTTGCGATTCGGACACTCCGGATGGCTTTCGAACAAATCCATCCGCGCCGGGAACAGGTGGCCCTCACGCTCGGGTGCAACCGAAGGCAAGCGTTTTGGCGTGTGCTGTTGCCTGAAGCGCGGGGCGGAATTTTAACGGCGGCCAGCCTGGCTTGGGCCCGGTCGCTCGGAGAATTCGGACCCGTTCTTGTGTTCGCCGGGGCCACTCGTATGCGGACCGAAGTTTTGCCGACGACCGTTTTTTTAGAATTGAGCGTCGGCAATTTGGAAGGGGCCGTGGCGGTCTCGCTGATCATGGTCGGAGCGGCGATTGCCGTGCTGCTGTTGATCCGAGGCTTTGGATTTGATCCTAACCTGAAGCATCTGCGCTAAATGATCGCGGTGGAAAAACTCTCCGTCCGAGCTGGCGATTTTCAACTGGAGAATATTTCGTTTCAAATTCCAGCTGGGGAGTGCGGCTTTCTAATGGGAAAAACCGGCTCTGGAAAGACAACTCTGCTCGAAGCCATCTGCGGCCTCAAACGCGTCGTGAAAGGGACCATTCGGTTGAACGACCGCGATGTCACGCATTGGCCTCCTGCCCAACGGAGCATTGGCTTCGTGCCACAGGACGGCGCATTATTCCAGACGTTCACGGTGCGCGAACATCTGGCGTTTGGGCTCGAGTTGCGTCGATGGAATCGAGCGGACATCGTTCAACGCACGGATGAGATCGCGCAATGGCTTGGCCTTTCCCGGATTCTCGACCGAAAACCCGAAGGCCTCAGCGGCGGCGAAGTCCAGCGCGTCGCCCTGGGCCGGGCGCTTTCTTTTCGTCCCGCTGTGCTCTGCCTGGATGAACCGCTGAGCGCTTTGGACGATGAAACCCGCGCTGAGATCTGTGACGTGATCGAGACAGTGCGGGAGCGAACGGGCGTCACGATTCTTCACGTTTCGCATAATCATGGGGAGGCGGAACGCTTGGCAGATCGAATCTTTCAGCTGCAGAACGGTCGAATGGTCGAGCAAGCACAAAAGAAAACGTAGAAAGATTTTTTCTTTTCCGGCTTGAGAAACGCGCTTTGTTTGTCGATAGTTTGTTCGTTATTAGCGCGGCCTCAGAAGCCCGTCGCGCTGGTTCTTTTACAAACAATTTCATGGCTTTACCCTGCCATGCTCGTGCTTTTAGAAACTAAGTCCTTGAACCGTAAGATCATCATTACGGAACTTTAGCTTGATCAGCCGCCGACAGGCCTTAACTGGAAGTCGAAAGTTGGTCAAAGGGGTTCCACCTGTTTCTGGATAGTTCAAAGGAACTGTTTACACACGGCATTACGGCGGGGTTTTTTATTTATTCATCCACATGTTCATTTGCCTCGCCATTCTCCCGGCCACCTCCATTCTCATTGCGTCCCATGCCCGCTGACGACCTTTTTGCTGCCAGCGAAGTGCGCCCACACGCCGCTGCCAGCCCTGACAACTCCAATCCGCAGCCCGCTGCCCCACTCGCAGCCCGGTTCCGCCCGCGCGCGCTCGACGAATTCGTCGGTCAATCCCACATTCTCGCCCCTGGCCAATTGCTCAGGCGTGCGATTGAAGCGGATCGAATCCAATCGCTCATCTTCTATGGGCCGCCTGGAACAGGGAAAACATCGCTCGCGCAGATCATCGCGCAGCAAACGAAAAATCGGTTCGAACGGCTCAGCGGCGTTGAATCGAATGTGGCGGAAATGCGAAAAGTCCTCGCCGCGGCGGGCAATCGCCTCCAGAACACCGGACAAAGCACGATTCTGTTCATCGACGAAATCCACCGGTTCAATAAGGCCCAACAAGACGTGCTGCTCCCCGACGTCGAGAGCGGTGTCGTCCGGCTGATTGGCGCCACCACTCATAATCCCTTTTTTTTCATCAATTCTCCGCTCGTCTCGCGATCACAGATTTTCGAGCTTCGGCCTCTGACAGAAGAAGAGCTTTTACAACTGCTGCGCCGGGCTGTTGTCGATCGTGAACGTGGTTTGGGCCAGCTCACGTTGCACGTTCATGAAGCAGCCCTGCGTCATCTCGCGAAAGTTTCCGATGGCGACGCGCGCAAGGCGCTGAACTCACTCGAGATCGCGGCCTTGACGACCCCTGCCGGTGCCACGGGTGTCATCGAAATCGATTTGGCCGCGGCCGAACAAAGCATTCAGCGGAAAGCGATCGTTTACGACGCCGATGGCGACGCCCATTACGACACCATCTCCGCTTATATCAAATCGATGCGCGGCGGCGATCCCGACGCGGCGCTCTATTGGTTGGCCAAAATGATTCACGCGGGTGAAGATCCGCGGTTTATCACGCGCCGGTTGGTGATCTGCGCAGCGGAAGACATCGGTTTAGCCGATCCCTTCGCCCTGGTCCTGGCCAACGCCGCGCATGAAGCGGCCGAATGGATTGGCTGGCCCGAGGCTCGCATTCCGATCGCCGAGGCGACCCTCTATGTGGCCACAGCCCCGAAGAGCAACAGCGCCATCACGTCGATCGACGCCGCGCTCGCGGAAGTTCAGGCGGGGCGAACTTTGCCCGTGCCGGAGCATCTGCGTGACAGCCATTACAAAGGCGCCAAACAACTCGGCCACGGCGAAGGCTACCAATACGCGCACAATTTTCCCGAACACATCGTCGCGCAGGATTATCTGGGAGCGAAGCGCGGGTTTTATGAACCGTCCGATCAAGGCGCGGAAAAGCAGATTCGCGAACGCGTCGACCGCTGGCGCGCGGTCCTGGCCAAAGCGAAACCGCCTTCAGCCAGCACGCCGAATTCCAAACTGGAGGGATGAGCATTCCGATCCAACAAGCCAAAGCAGACTTGCGCCGACGGGTGCGGTCGATGATGGCTGCCGTTTCGCCGGAGGACCGCAGGAATCAGAGCGCCCGAGCTTGCGTGGTTTTGCGCGCGCAGCCTGCGTGGCAGAAGGCTCGCGCGGTTCTCGCTTATTTTCCACTGGCTGACGAACTCGACTTGACGCCGCTCCTTAGCGAAGCCTTCGGCCGGAAAATGATTGCGTTGCCTCGTTACGATCCAGTCGCCGAACGCTATGTGGCATGCGTTGTCAACGAACTGGCGGAAGACCTCGTGATGGGCAAGTTCGGAGTGCGGGAACCATCCGGGACCTGCGAGACAGTGCCCGTAAAGCAACTGGACTTCGCCCTTGTCCCTGGGGTAGCATTCGATTGCCTGGGCCATCGGCTCGGCCGAGGCAAAGGATTTTACGATCGATTGCTCGTAAATATCGGAGGCATCAAGTGCGGGATCGGGCTGGACGAACAGGTCGAGCGAGTGATCCCTGCAGAACCGCACGATGTCATGTTAAATTGCATTCTGACGCCGACGCGCTGGTTGCTCTGCGATGAGCGCTCGGCTTTGAAATGAGTCAGTTCATGGTTTATTTGTGGGAAGGCGTAACCGCTGCGATGGCGGGCGCTGGGATCGCCCTGTTGCTCCTTCGTTGGAATAAGAAACGTTCCGAGCAGCTGCGCACACAACAAGAACGACTTTTCCTCGATAACGCGCACCGCGAAGCCGAAGCCATCCTCCGCGATGCTCGCCTCGCCGCGAACGAAGAAGCCCTCAAAATCCGCGAGCAAACCGAAAAAGCCTGCTCCGCCCGTCGCCGTGAATTAGCCGAAACCGATCAACGAGTCGCGCAGCGCGAAGCTTTGGTCAACCGGCAACTCGAAAGTTTGGTCCAGCAGGAAAACCAGTGCCGGGAAAAACAGGAAGGATTGCGCGCGGCCCAAACTGCGCTGCAATCCCGCGAAGCCGAACTCCAAGAGCTCATCAAAGAACGCAAAGGCCAGCTCGAAAAAATCGCCCATCTCAGTTCGGCCGAAGCCCGGACCTTACTCCTCAAAGAACTGGAAATCGAAGCCCTGCGTGACGCCGCGGACATTTCAAGGCATGTTCTCGAACAGGCAAAAACGAAAGCAGAAGCGGAGGCCAAACGGTTGATCAGCCTGGCCATCCAACGCTACGCGGGCACCCATACCTTCGAAACCACCACGGCCACTGTCGCCTTGCAGGGCGATGACATTAAAGGCCGGATTATCGGCCGCGAAGGACGCAATATCCGAGCTTTCGAAGCCGTCACCGGCGTGACGGTGTTGATCGATGATACTCCAAATGCCGTCGTTCTTTCCGGGTTCGATCCGGTTCGCCGCGAAATCGCCCGTGAAGCTATGCAGCGTCTGATTGTGGACGGCCGCATCCATCCCACGCGCATCGAAGAAGTGGTCGCGAAAGTCAAAGAAGAGATGGACGAAGCAATCCGCAAGGTTGGCGAGGAAGCGGTCTACAAAGTTGGCTTGCCGCCATTTCATCCCGAAATCATAAAAATCCTCGGGTCGCTCCGCTTCCGCCAAAGCTTCTCCCAAAACCTCCTCGACCATTCGATCGAGGTCGCGCATCTCACTGGGTTAATGGCCGCTGAGCTCGGGCTCGATGTTGCGGCAGCTAAAAAATCAGGACTCCTCCATGACATCGGAAAAGCCTTGAATCACGAAATGGAAGGCTCACACGCGCTGATTGGCGCGAATTTCATCAAGCGCTACGGCGAATCCGACGAGGTCGTGAACGGCGTCGCTTCGCATCACGACGAAGTGCCTCACACGAACTTGTTCGGCATTCTCGTCAGCGCCGCGGATGCGATCAGCGCATCCCGGCCCGGCGCGCGATCGGAAACCATGACGACTTACATCAAACGGCTGGAGGACTTGGAAAAAATTGGCTACTCGCTCCCCGGCGTCGAAAAATGTTTCGCGGTTCAAGCCGGCCGCGAATTGCGCGTCGTCGTGCAACCGAACGTGATCACCGACGAGCAGGCGACGATGATGGCTCGAACCATCGCGCGCAAGGTGGAAGATGAACTTCAGTACCCGGGGCAAATCCGGGTTACCGTGGTCCGTGAAACCCGCTGCGTCGAATTCGCCAAGTGATACGCCAGGATTATATCCTCGAGTGGATCAAGCGTTACATCCGATGGATCGCCGAAATTACCGGACTGGTGAAAGCGCGGGATTTTGAAGCGGCCATTCGGCGTATCGATCTCGCGCTCCGGACCTTGTTGGAGGTTGGCCCCGACTCAGTCACGAACCTCACCGACGGTGAGATTTTAGCCCGGCTGAGCATGGGCGGGTTTGGGCCGATGGTCGACGACAAGTGCATGATTCTGGCCGCGCTGCTCAAACAACTCGGGATCGTCAGCGCCGCGCAGAGCCGCGCAGAATTGAGCCGCGATTGTTTTCTGAAGGCGCTGCAGTTGGTTCTGGGACTCCGTTGTCGTGAGGAGGCAATCCAACTCGCCGAATACACGCCTACAGTTGAGGAGTTGGTCGATCTGCTGCAACCTCACGAACTCCCACCGCGGACTCACGGGGCGCTGATGATCTATCACGAGCAAGCCGGACGATTCGCCCAGGCTGAGAATGCTTTGTTTGCCCTGATCGAAAGCGCGCGCAGCCATCCCGAGGCACTCGAAATGGGCCGTGCTTTTTATCAACGACTGCTCGCTCTGAGCGATGAGCGCCTCGTTGCTGGCAATCTTCCCCGACCTGAGGTTCAGGCGGGCTTGGCTGAAATTAGCGAGTAAATAACTCTGCGTTGTCAGTCGCTTATCGCCATTGGTTAAAATCAGCCGGTGGATCACGTTCCGCGACGATGCTTAAGCATCTTCAGTAATTCCTCCCTTACGGCGGGCGAAGGATCGTTTGTGCCACTCTCCAGGATTGAAAGAATTGACCCTCCCTCCTTCCCTGGCATAGCTGTATTTAAAAAAGTGTTCCCGCGCTGCTGGAGATTCCCGAGTTCGCGAACAACCGTTAGCCGCACCTGCTCATCCGAATTCGTCAGCGCATTGGCTAAGGGCAATAAAGACTCTTGCTTTACCCAGGCCATTGACCCGAGAAGCTCGGCGGCAGGTCCGGCTGTTTTTGAATTGTTGCTGTCGAACGGGGCTGACGGCGGATAAACGATGATGCAACGACGGTGAGAAACAGGATTAACAAAATGCCGGCAAAGAGATTCTCCTTGTTCATCACAGCTCCACCGCGTCGCCTATACAGCGATTCGCGGCTCACGCGAGCTTGATGCCGGCGGGCCTGCCGCGGATTGATAAACGTCATCCGCTTGGTATTTCCCTCTCACTGCGTCGGTGGCGGCGGCATTTTCGGTCCGAGCCGCAGGTACTGCCAAATGGCTTCAATCTGCTTGCGACCGTCCCCATCGTAAATATCCGATAACGGGCTTTTGCCTTGTTCGTCGAAATAAACCGGCATTTTCGTTCCCGGATCGACTCGCAATGGATTCATGACCCACCGATGGAAATAAGGCTTGAGCAATCGCTCGCTGGTGTAGACGAAATTGATGCCAGCCGCTTCGAACACTTGGGTCGCCTTCAACTCGCCGACGGCATGACATGCCACACACGAGAAACCGCCCACTGCCGAAACAAGCTTGCGCCCCGTCTCAGCCATTTCCCTGTCGACTGGCGGTTCCGCGGGCGTTTGTGGCGAGAATCCGTGGTCCTCAGCCATGCCCGCGGCGAGCAGCGGCGCCCAGTGGGGAAACGCCGGCATTCTCGCCGCCAGCCACGGCCGCGGTCGATAACTCACCTCGCCTCCGATGAATCTCGCGGCCCATTCCGGCTTCAATTTTTCGCCCAGCAAATCGAACGGCGGAACGCCTTCAAGTTTTCCGTGGCACTCCCGGCAATTGAGCATGTCAGCCGTGCGCTCAGCGAATTCACGCGGAACGAAGCGTTCCAAAGACTTTCGATCCGCGGCGAGAAACGCTTTCAACGCCGCGATTTCCCCGGCGGAAAAACCGAAGAATGGAGCAGACGAATTCGCGTTCTCCGTCAATGCCAAGCAAGCTTCTTTTTCCGACCCGAGTTGATCGAGCGGCGTTATTGGAGGGTTTTGCGCAAGCCGTGACGCCGTCGACGGCGTTCCGTCGTTCCCTCCGGCCAGCACATGGCAATTCAAACACCCGCTGCCTTGCACCAACTCTTTCCCTCGAGCCACCGTCGCGGCGCTGCGAACGATCGGCTGGATCCGGAGCGGCTCGGCGTGCGCTTCCAAGTAGCTCGTTAATTGACCAGCTTCCCCATCGCTCAGCTTGAAGTTAGGCATCCGGATCCACTTGTAATGAGCCTCCGGCTGTTTCAAGAATTCAGCCAAGCTGCCCTGGACGAACTTGGCCTTGACGTGGCGCAGCGAGATTTTGTTGGCCTCATCTTTTCCGCCGGGCGCAACATGACACGCCGCGCATTGCAAATCGTTAAACAGCTGCTCCCCGGTTTTATCTGGGGCTCCGGAGACTTTTTCGGCGGGCTTTGTTTCAACACTTAAACTCGACAAGAACGCGGCAACCGCGCCGGCGTCTTGCGCGGCTTGCATCCCGTGGAACACTTTCGGCATCCGGGCGAGCGGCCGCTCGGATTTCGGGTCCAAAATCCATTGCGCCATCCATTCGAAGCCTCGCCGCGAGCCGATGCTATCGAACGCCGGAGCGTCATAATCCAACTCGGGCATGTGGTTAAGACTATTCGGCCCAACGTGGCAGCGAATGCACCTGCGCTCGCCGAAAAGCTCGCGTCCGCGGCGGATTAAGTCCGCTCGGTCCAACGCTGCAGCCGGCAAATGAGTCAGGGCCGCTCTTGGAATGGGTCCGGCTAAAGTTCCCTTCTCCGCCCAATCGACCCGCAACGACGCATCACCTCGGTCTGGGCTGGCGAAAATCGCCACGATGGCATTGGTCCCTTTGTTCAGTCGAATGGATGGAGTGGTGAGCGAAACCGAACCGCTGCTGTTCGTTTCCAACAAAACGGCGCCGTTTATTTCAAGGTGCAAGCGCCCGTTGAAACTTACCTCGAACGTATAGTACGAGCGCAGCTCAGCGGACAAAAATCCTGCTGCACGAAGCTGAAATGGTCCCGCCGGCAAAAATGGCGTGGGTGAATTCGTGGTCGGAACGTAAAGCCGAAGATTCGGCAAAACGATGTAGTCAACATCAGGACCGGTCCGGGAAACAAACGCTGCAGCCAGGCCAACTCGCCGCTCGGTCTTATTCGGTTCAGCGGCCGAGACGGACATCCAAACAACGAGCGCATGCGAAATCCACCCGGCCCAGATCCATTTCCAATTGGCAACTCGCATAATAAAGCGCGTGCGATTCTGTACCAGCCGAATGTGCTTCGCTCAAATTATTTTTGAAAGAGCCTGCCAAATCCGTGACGCACCTGCGTCGTAATTTGGTCTCCCGAATCCGTGACGCACCTGCGTCGTAATTTGGTCTGCCAAATCCTGACGCACGTGCGCTTGGATTTGGCACGGAACGATTCTCCTCGCGGTCTTGGATTTCGAGCGAGGCCAGCCTGATTCTAAATAAAAGCAGGAGCCTTACTTCCGCGCGATCCCGCCGGTCGCCTCAGGCACGACATGAACCGTATGCTGCACCGCCTGATCAATCTCGGCGCCGTCCTTGGCTTTGATGATGTATTTAATTTGCATCTGCATGGCGGGCTTCAAATCGGCGACCTGCAGCGTGACTGTTTTGCCATCCGCCGAGACTTGCGCACCGGTAATTTCCAGCTTGTCATGACCGCGCTTCTTGGGATCGCTCACCGAAAATTCAGCCGAACCGTAATGTTCGGCACGTTCATAATTCCAGCGTTCGATAGCATAATTTTGCGGGTCGGCCGCGTCTTTCGGATCCAACGGTTGGGTGAAAGTCAGATGAACGCCCGCCCGATCGACTTGCAAATCTTTGATGCTGTAAACCGGTTTTCCGGTGTAGCGCACGCGGTCCAACCCAGTGAGCTTGGCTGCAGTCGTCTGCCAACCGCGCAAGCCAGCCACGTACAGTTGACCGTTCCCAGGATTGAATTTCGGCCGCATCGCGGACGAGGTGAACTTCACCGGGATGCGCACGACGCCGCCTTGCATTTCTTCGCCGATCCGTTGCTTGCAGACTAAATAAAGCGCGGATTGTCCGTAGGACGTGTGCAGCATCTCCCCTTGGAACGGGCCCCATTTGTCGGTCGTAACCCAGGTTTGTCCGCCGCCGGAATTGTCCCAGCCATTATGTGAGAGCCAGCAAAGCGGCTTGTCGTATGGCGGGATCGGCTTCGCGTGCGCGGTGTCTTCGACGCCGTAGAAACCACCGGGCTTGATCCAGTTGATTGGGCAAGCCGGAACCCAAGTTCCCTCGTTGTCGCACGTCGTCAACTGACCGGTGGGACTCACGCCAATCCCATTCGGCGCGCGAAAACCCGTGGCCACGACGCTCAAGGTTTGTCCATCTTTCGAGACTTTCATGAGCGTGCCGGCATTGGCTGAAATCCGTTCGAAACCATGGCCGCCCGGCCGAACCGGACCTGCTTTCGCGAAATAGAAATTTCCGGCGGCATCATGCTGCAAGTCGAAAACAAATTCGTGGAAGCCTTCGCTCGAGGTGTAGTCGTTGTTAAAATTCTCGTAAAAATCCGCTTCGCCATCTCCATTCAAATCGCGGTAGCGAGTGATTTGATCGCGCCCTGAAGTGTAAATCACGTCATCGATAATCGTGAGGCCGAGCGTTTCATACATGCCGGAGGCGAACCGTTTCCAGGTCAGTTTCTGCAGGCCCTCATCAATCCCAGAAACAATCCAGATGTCCCCATCCCACGTCGACAACGCCGCTCGTTTGCCATCTTTGAAAAAATCGACACCGGAAAAACGAACCCGCCGTTTCCAAGGATTTTCCTGCGGCGGGGTCAAGCTGTCGGTGGCATACGCGCCGTCCGGCGTTTGGCTTGTATTTAGTTCACCTCGGGTGATGACAGCTTCTGGGAAATGAGCCGGGCCCCCTTTCTTGAAATCAATCAACCGCGGCTCGCCTGCGAGCATCGCGGAGAACTTGCCGCCGGCGCTCGCTAGGCCGCCCCACAAAACGACTTTGAAGGTCGAGGCCGGCAACGTGTTCGGCAAACGCAAAACGATGCGCCCTTGATCGGCTTTGAATTCCGCACCGGTTTTCAGACCAACCAGCGCGATCTTGGTCATCAAATCATCGTTCGTGATTGTGACGGTCGTTCCCTCGACGCGAACAGATCCATTCGCTTCGCAAACCAGCAGCGTCAGATCTTCCCGGGGTTTTTCAATTTGGAATGTCCGAACGAAACCAATTTGCCCGTCCTTTTCGACACTCGAAGGCTGTTCGTGAATTTTAGTGCCGCGAACGGTGTACGCCAGCACGACATCCATCCCGTTGACATAAATCCCGTCCCAATGCGCCCAATCTTTCGGCAGCGGCCCGAACGGCTCGGGGCGGGGATCTTTAAAAGCATCTCTTACCCCGGCCCAACCGGGCACAAAGGGCGCGCCCCATTTTTGTTCGCCAACGATCGAAGGATGCCCGCCATGACCGCCGTTGAAGGCCACACCAGATGAAGTGATATAACCACCTGTCCAACCCGCAGCCAGGCGCAGCAAATCTGTATCGAAGAGAACAGACGCGCCGTGTCCGACGCGGATGGCCAGGCCTTTCATCGCCGTGTTGCCCGCGGGAAACTTGGCCGAGATGCACGCGCCTTGGAACGGAAAGTTCGTTTGAAACAAGGACGAATCCACCGGCACCGCTGCGGTTGCGCCGAGGGATCCTGATACGGCCAGCGCCCCCAAAAGAACCTTACTCCCAATTAAACCGAGCAACGCTTTCTTGGATCGACGAACTAAACGACAATTAATCACTTTCACGGCTTTGACAGAGAACGAAACCGTCGCGTTGGACGCCGAAGTTGTCAAGGCAAGCGCCCGCGCACCGGGACCATGGACCTCGTGTAGCGCAGGGTTCCCAGCCTGCGGGTGAGGGCAATTTCCAATCGCCTGGTTGAATGAGGAGCTAAAAAGCTCCTCTAACCCGCAGCCAAGAATGTCTGCGCCACGGTTCATCGGAAGCTTCCACGATTTCGCAAAGCGTCCCTGATAAAACAAAAGCGTTTTGCTTGCTACCCGTTGAAGCAAAAATCATCATCGTCAAAATTCAGCCGACCACGTCCTGATTATGAAACGCATCCCCTATCTCAGCCGGCGACGGTTTCTGCAAGGAATCACCTCCACCATCGGCATGCCTGCCCTCGTGCCGCGCAGCGTTTTCGGCGATGACAAACAAGCGCCGCCCAGCGACCGAATTACCGTGGCATTCATTGGCTGCGGCAAAATGGCTAATGATTATCACCTCAGCACGCTGTTGAAATTCGGCGATGTCCAAGCGTTGGCCGTCTGCGATGTCGATGCCACGCGGCGGGCTCACGCAAAACAGCGCGTCGAGAATGCCAATTCCACAAATTCAACTTACAAAGGCTGCGCCGAATATAACGACTTTCGCCAGGTGCTCGCCCGTCCGGACATCGACGCCGTCTGCATCGCCACGCCGGATCATTGGCACGCCATTGTCGCAATTGAAGCGTGCAAAGCCGGCAAAGATGTCTATTGCGAAAAACCGCTGACTTTGACCATCGCTGAAGCGAAGCGCTGCATCGATACCGCCCGAAAACACGGGCGCGTTTTTCAAACGGGAAGCCAGCAACGCTCCAGCGTCTTTGGGCCATTTCGAAAAGCGTGCGAAATCATCCGCAGCGGGCGATTGGGAAAAATCCAAACGGTCAGCGTCGGCGTGGGCGGGCCGAGCAAGTGGTGCGATTTGCCAGCAGAAAACCTCGAACCCGGCCTCGATTGGAACCTCTGGCTGGGACAAGCGCCTTTGCGCGCTTACAATTCGGTGCTGAGTCCGCGCGGCGTGCACAATCATTTTCCGGCCTGGCGAAGTTACCGCGAGTACTCCGGCGGCGGCCACACGGACATGGGCGCGCACCATTACGACATCGCGCAGTGGGCGCTCGGGATGGATCAATCAGGTCCGGTCGAAATCATTCCTCCGGCCGATCCTCAGGCCACCAGCGGCGTGAAATACATCTACGCAAACGGCGTCGTGATGACGCATGGCGGCCCGAGCGGCTGCGTGTTTGTCGGTGAGCATGGCCAACTCCATATCGATCGCGGGGTGCTCACCAGCGAACCCGATAGCATTGTCAAAGAACCGCTCGGCGAGCGGGACGCGCATCTCTACGAATCCCCCGGCCACCACCGCGATTGGCTCAATTGTATCCGTTCACGCAAACACCCGGTCGCGGATGTGGAGATTGGCGCCCGGTCAGCCACCGTCGTCCATTTGGGCAATCTGGCTTACTGGAACCATCGGCGCCTGCGTTGGGACCCGCAGAACTGGAAATTCGTCGAAGATCCGGAAGCTGATCAATGGCTCGACCGAAAACGCCGCGATCCCTGGCAGTTGCCGGAGGTGTGACAGGGACCTGTCCTGAGTCTTCAGAAACGAAATCGGGAAGCTTTATCGCGCTGCTCTTTCAATACTTTCAATGTGCTGCTCGGGTTTCTCCCGAACAGATCGTGCAGCCTGCTGTATTCGGCATACAAAGCATCGTAGGTCGATCGGGCAGCGCGATTCGGCTTGTAGATCCGGGCCTCAGTTCGGCCGATTTTCTTCGCCGCCTCGTGAATTGTTCGAAAAACTCCCGCCGCCACAGCCCCTTGCATCGCCGCGCCCAAAGCTGATGCTTGCTCTGACGCCGCCACTCGGATCGGCAGTCCTGTAACATCGGCATAAATCTGCAGCAGCAGCTTGTTCTTCTTGGCTAAGCCACCGCAGGCATAAAGTTTGTTTACGTGAATTTTTTCGCGCGCGAATGTTTCGATAATTTTGCGAGTGCCAAAAGCAGTGGCTTCAATCAGCGCGCGGTAAATCTCCGCCGGCCTGGTCGAAAGCGTCAGGCCAATTAACGCGCCGCTCAAATCGGCATCCACCAAAACAGAGCGGTTGCCGTTCCACCAGTCGATCGCCAGCAATCCCGTTTCGCCCGGGTGCAGCTTGGCAGCTTCAGCTTCGAGCCAGGCGTGCACGTCCAAATTGGATTTCGCCGCGGCATCCGCCACAAAACCAGGCACCGCGTTTTCTACGAACCAGGCGAACATGTCCCCCACTCCAGGTTGTCCCGCTTCGTAACCCCAATAGCCAGGGACTACCCCATCGCGGACGACGCCGCAAATCCCTTCGACTTCTTTGCGCTGCGTGCTCAGCAGCAAATGGCAAGTGGAGGTTCCCAGAATCAACACCATTTTTCCCGGGGTCGTCACACCGCAGGCTGGCACCGCCGCATGCGCATCGATGTTCGCTACCGCGACGGCGGTTCCCTCCTTTAACCCGAGCGCGTCGGCCCATCCTTTGGTCAGCCCGCCCGCTTTTGCGCCCAGCGGATAAAACCGGCTCGCCACTTTGTCGGAAATCACCTCCGCCAACTGCGGGTGCAGCGCGCGAAAAAAATCTGGCTCGGGGAATTTCCAACCGAGCGCGGACCCGTCTTCCTTTCCTTTCGGGTAAACCCACATCGCTTTAAAACCCGCCGCAGACAAACTCCGTTTCTCTTCGCCGCACAACTGCCAAACGACCCAGTCGCCCGCTTCGATAAACCGCCCGGCGGCGGCATACACTTCGGGCGCCGCTTCGACCGTCTCGAGCAATTTGGAAAAGAACCATTCGCTCGAATATTTCCCGCCATAAACATTCAGGAAATATTCCTGCCGGCGGCGCGCCACTTCGTTGATGTAATCAGCCTGTGGTTGCGCCGAATGATGCTTCCACAGTTTAACCCAGGCGTGCGGATTCTTTCGCCAGCGGCGTTCGAAACAGAGCGGCGCTCCCGCGGCGGTAACCGGCAACACCGTGCAGCACGTGAAATCAACACCGATGCCGACCACGTCTTCCGGGTTTACTCCAGCCTCCCGTACGATCTGCGGAACGGTCACCCGCATTGCTTCCAGGTAGTCAGCGGGATTTTGCAGCGCCGTGCGCGCGGGCAACCGCCGGCGGTCTCCGGGCAATTCCGTTTCGATGACGCCTTCCCCATAGTCGTGAACCGCGGTGGCCAGCTCGCGGCCGGTCCGCGCCTCGACTAAAAGAGCGCGAGCGGAGAGCGTCCCGAAATCGAGACCGATCACAAACCGTGAAGCTTGGGCGACTCCTCGGCGGGTTTTCATAGGCGGGCGAGTTTCGCAAAACCGGTTCCCCGCCGCAAGCGGGGAAGACGGTGGGACGGTAGGACAGTGCGACGGTAAGACGGTGCGACGGTGGGACGGTGCGACGGTGGGACGGTGCGACCGTAAGACGGTGCGACCGTAAGACGGTGGGACGGTGGGATCGTATTACCGACGCACGGTCGCACGGTCCCACCGTCGCACCGACCATCTACCGTCTTTAATCATCCTGTGATAGGTTCCAAGTGAGGGCTGGGCCAAATGCCTCTGCTTGAGCAACTGAATTATGAAAAACAAATTGCTTGTCTTGGTGGACCTCGGGACTTTCAAAGCATTCCGCGTCGAGGAAAACGAACTTCATAGCACACCACGGCTCGACCTGATCGAAGAATTCGAGACGATCGCAGGGAAAGAAAAGTTGGTCAATCTGACGACCGATCTGGCCGGACGTTACCGAAAAGGAAACGGCCCTGGCGAAGGGCGCAGTGACATGTCCGACGGCGAGCAACATAACATCGAACTGGAAATGCGCCGGCGCTTGGTGCGCCAGCTGGCGGATCGAATCAACACGCTGATCGCGGCAAACCATTTTGACGGTTGCTACCTCGCAGCCAGCAACGAAATCAATAAATCCATCCTGGACGAATTACCGGCGCAGTCGCGAGCCAAGATCACAAAGAACGTGTCGCTCAATCTGACTCACCTGGATAAAAGCCAGGTACTCCGGCATTTCTATCCGCAGAAAACGGGCTGATCGTTTGACTGAGGACCCGTTCCTTCGCCCGGTTGCAAGATTCATTCCGCCTCGTCACCTCCGGCCTCCGCGGCATTGTTACGGAGGACGAATGAGCGCCCACGATGCCGCGCTGAGTGCTTCGCCCAAAACAGCGCCTCACCTTATTTGGCCATGCCCGGACAAAATTTGTTGAAATGACTTTTGCGCTATGAGAAGGTGACGGGGATAAGAATCAGGCTGTTTCAGCTGTTGCCATGAGAGCTCTATCCTTTTGCCTCGTTTGGGGATTTCCCATTCTTCTTTCCGCCGCCACGCCCAGCACCGAAACGCTCCCTGACCCGCCGCCGCTTCCGAGCATTCAATCCTTGATCGTCGATCCGCCCTCTCTCAGCCTGACGGATCTGCGTGATTCTCGGCGAGTTTTGGTCTGGGGAAAAACTGCAACCGGCGAAAAGATCGACCTGACTCCGGAGGCCCGCTTTAAAAGCGAATCGGACAAGGCCACCGTCGCCGGAAATGTATTTCATGCAAAAAGCGCCGGCGATGCGGCATTTGTTGTGACGGCCGCGGGGCATTCCGCAAATCTGCTCGTCAAAGTGCTGAACGCCGAGAACCCGCCCGTCCGTTTTGTCCGCGACATCGAGCCTGTGCTCAGCAAAGTCGGCTGCAACGCCGGAACGTGCCACGGCTCGGCCAAAGGCAAAAACGGCTTCAAACTTTCGCTGCGCGGCTACGATCCCGATTACGATTACCAGGCGCTTATTAACGACATTGCCGGCCGGCGCTTCAATCGGGTGGATGTCGATCAAAGCCTGATGTTGCTGAAACCGACAGCGGAAGTTCCCCACGAAGGTCAGCAAGTGATCAAGCCGGGTTCACCCGAATTCCAACTGCTCCGCCAATGGATTGCTGAGGGAACGCGTTTCGAGGATCCGGTCAAGGCCCGGGCCACGCGGGTGGAAGTTTTGCCCGCTGAGATCCGGCTCGACCTGCCCGGACGCCGGCAGCAGATCGTTGTGCTCGCGCATTATCCGGACGGTTCGACGCGGGATGTCACGGACGAGGCGGTTCTCACCAGCAACAACGAAGACGTGGCGAAGGTGAAAGAGGGCGGATTGGTGACAGGCATTCGCCGCGGCGAAGCCGCGGTGCTGATCCGCTACGAAGGGAATTATGCCACCCAACAAATCGCTGTGATGGGAGATCGCTCGGCGTATGCCTGGACGGACGTTCCTGAATACAACTACATCGATGGGCTCGTGAACGCGAAATTGCGCAAGATGAAAATTCTTCCGTCGGAGCTTTGCACCGACACGGAATTCCTGCGCCGCGTCACGCTCGATCTGACTGGCCAGATTCCACAACCTGATCGCGTTCGCGCGTTCATGCAAGATCCGACTCCGAGCAAGGAGAAGCGTGCCAAGCTGATCGAGGAGCTGCTGGCGAAGCCCGGTTATGCCGAGTGTTGGGCGAATAAATGGGCCGACTTGCTCCAATGCAACAGCGAGACGCTCGGCCAAAAAGGCGTGTGGGTTTACCGCGAATGGATCCGCGACCAGATCGCCCGCAACACGCCCTATGACAAATTCGTGCGCACCTTGCTGCTGGCCCGCGGCAGTTCGTTCAAGAACCCGGCGGTGAATTATTACCGCGTTCTGCGCGAACCGGACAAAATTACCGAGGACGTCAGCCAGACATTTTTAGGAACGCGCTTTAATTGCAACAAGTGTCACGACCATCCGTTCGAGCGCTGGACGCAAGACCAGTACTACCAGTTCGGCGCGTATTTCGCGCAGGTGGCGATCAAGCGCGGCACCATGCCGGGTGAAGAAGTCATTTATAAAAATTACAATGGCGGCGAAGTCACTCATCCGAAAACCGGCGCGGTGGTTGGGCCCCGGGTTCCCTACGGCCAGGCGCCTGCCGAAGCCGATCGGCGCGACGCCTTCGTTGATTGGCTCACGTCGAAGGAAAATCCGCTTTTCGCCAAATCGATGGCGAATCGCCTTTGGAGTTATTTCTTCGGACGCGGCATCATCGATCCGGTTGACGACATTCGCGGCAGCAATCCGGCGAGCAACGCGCCCCTGCTCGATGGGCTGACGGAAGATTTCATCCGGAGCGGGTTTGATCTGAAACAGCTCATGCGGACGATTTGCCAGTCTCGCACCTACCAACTGTCCTTCCGCGCCAACACATGGAACGAGGATGATTCGGTTAATTTCTCGCACGCCCTCCCGAGGCGGCTCAGCGCGGAACAACTGCTCGATGCGATCGCGATTGCCACGGGCCATCGCCCATCGTTCACCGGCGCGCCGAAGGGTATGCGTGCCGTCGAGCTCCCGGATGGAATGACGGACGATTTCCTCACGCTGTTCGGCCGCCCCAAACGGCAATCGGCCTGCGAATGCGAACGCACCAGCAAACTGACGCTGTCGCACGCGATGAATCTCATCAATGGAAAGATGATCGGCGACGCCGTCAGCGCACCGGACAACCGGATGCAAACATTCAGCGAGTCGGGCGGGGACAATCGGAAGCTGGTCGAGGACGTTTATCTTTCCTGTCTGAGCCGGTTCCCGGCGGAAAAAGAAATTGCGACGGTGGAATTCCCAGCGGGCGTCTCCCGGCTGGAGGTGGCGCAAGACCTGGCCTGGGCTTTACTCAACAGCTCGGCCTTTTTGTTCAACCGATAAGGAAGCATTTATGTTATCGATTCCCGGAACACCTGGCAGCACCTGCGACGGTTTTTCTCGACGTGAATTCCTGCGCGTTGGCGGCGCCGGATTGCTCGGACTGACTTTAGGCGACATCTTTCGCCTGCAAGCCGCTTCCGAAAAAGTTTTGTCCTCAGGAGCGCCGCGCAACGGCTGGGGCCAGGCGAAATCGGTCATTCTGCTTTTCCTCCAAGGCGGGCCGAGCCACATCGATATTTGGGATCCCAAGCCGGACGCGCCCTCGAATATTCGCGGCGAGTTCAAGCCGATCCGGACGAACGTGCCGGGCATTTGGCTCAGCGAAGTCATGCCGCTTTTGGCCAACCAAATGGACAAAGCCACCTTGATTCGCTCGGTCAGTTACACTCCGGCAGGTTTGTTCAACCACACCGCGGCGATTTATCAGATGATGACCGGTTACACGCCAGACCGGGTTTCACCTTCCGGCCAGCTCGAACCGCCCGCGCCGAATGATTTTCCTCACATCGGATCGCAGATCACGCGTCTGAAGCCGCCCGAAGTTTCGATGCTGCCGTTCGTCATGCTCCCCCGCCCTCTGCAAGAGAGCAATGTCGTTGGCAAAGGCGGCACCGCCGGTTTCCTCGGCCCCGCGTTCGATCCGTATTATTTTTATCAGGATCCGGCCAAGGAAATTAACCTCGACGATCTCGCCTTGCGCAAAGACGTCTCGAAAGAACGTCTCGAACGGCGCGAACGCTTGCTCGATCGCGTGAACCGCGCCATGCCCGAGATTGAAAAGTCTGTTTCGAAATACGCGCTGGACGCGTATTACCAGAAAGCGTTCGATCTGATTCTTTCTGGCCGCGCCCGCAACGCCTTCGATTTGACGCAGGAATCCGACAAAACCCGCGACCGTTACGGGCGCCATACCTTCGGCCAAGGCTGTTTGCTGGCGCGACGATTGGTCGAGGCCGGCACGCGATTCGTGCAAATGAACTGGCCCGCCGTCGCCAATGGCAACCCGACCGTCGATGCTTGGGACACCCACGCCGCGAACTTTGGCCCATTGCGGAATTTGCATTGCCCGAAGCTCGACAGCGGATTATCTGCGCTCCTCGAAGACCTCGACCAACGCGGTTTGCTCCAGGAAACAATGGTTCTGGCGATTGGTGAATTCGGCCGCTCGCCGCGGCTTGGTGTCAGCACTTCGGGCAATGGCAACGCGCCGGATGGACGGGATCATTGGCCATATTGTTATACGGCGCTGATTGCGGGCGCAGGAATTCGGCGCGGCGCCTTGTACGGAAAATCGGATGCGACCGGTTCATCGCCGGCGGAAAACCCGGTTCACCCGACGCAATTATTGGCGACGCTTTACACCTCTCTCGGCATCGATCCATCGACCATCGTTTTCAATCACCTGAACCAACCGCGTGAGCTGGTCCAGGCTAAACCGATTCCGGAATTGTTCGGATGATAGCAGCTGATTTCCTTGTAGCACGGTCTGCCCTGCTCATCCCTCTCGCCGAGCTTCAATGAAAGCCTGTTTCCTCCCACTGCTCGTAATTGGAGTAAGCTCCACCTTCGGCCAAGCAGCGCCGAAGCTCAATACCGTCACCCCCGAATGGGTCCAGCGAGGCGCGAGCGTCGAACTGTCATTCAAAGGCGAGCACCTGGCGGGCGCGCCGCGTTTCCTGACGACCGATTCAAACCTGGTCTTCACGAATGTTCCCCCGAGCGAACAAGATATTCGCGTGGAGTCCGAACGCGGCGGAATTTCTGCCGCTGCTCCACAAGATTCGAAGCGGCTGGTCGTGCGTCTGGCGGTTAAGCCGAATGCATCCCTCGGTCGAAAACAGATTCGAGTCGCCACTTCAACGGGTGTCTCTGATCCGATCTTTTTGAATGTCGGCGCTCTCCCTGAACTTGCTGAGAAGGCCGGACCGCACGCGCGGGAGGGTGCTCAAATGATCTCACTGCCGTGCACGATCAGCGGCAGCATCGGCGCACCCGCCGAAACTGATTCTTACAAATTCGCCGCGAAACAGGGACAGCATTTGGTCTTCGAAGTTCAAGCCGCGCGCTTTGGCTCGTCGCTCGATTCTTCCCTCGTATTGCTCAATTCCGCCGGCAAGGAAGTGGCTCGGGACGAAGATTCGCTCGGCTTGGATTCGTTGTTGGATTACACGATTCCTGCGGACGGTGAATACTTCATCGAAGTGCGCGATTTCCGTTTCCAGGGCGGACCCAAATTCACTTACCGGCTTTCCGCTGGGATGTTTCCATTCGCCCGTTCGCATTTCCCGATTGGCGGCCAACGCGGTCGTCCGGTTCAGCTTGAATTGGCCGGTCCGAACTTGAATTCTCCGGAAAAAGCAAGCCTTCAAATTGCTCCCGATGCGCCGCTCGGCCGGCAGGAAATCCGGATCGAAACTTCCCGCGGGATTTCGAATCCAATTCCATTTGTCATTTCGAACTTGCCCGATTTCCTCGAGGCAGAACCGAACCAGCCGACTGAGAAGGCCAATGCCATTACGCCGCCAGTCGCGCTCAACGGGCGCATTCAAACCGAGAAGGATGTGGACTCTTTTAAATTCCACGCGAAGAAAAACGAGCGGCTCGTGTTCGAGATTATGGCCGAGCGTTTCGGTTCGCCGCTCGATGCACTGCTCACGCTCCGCGACAGCAAAGGCAATGTGCTCGAAAAGAATGATGACGCGGCCGAAGCCGATGCTCGGATCGACCGGACCTTTGCCGAGGAAGGCGACTACACGATCGGAGTGGAAGATTTGCTGCAGAGAGGCGGGCCCAATTTCGTTTATCGTTTGGAAGTGCGGCGGCCGCAGCCGGATTTCGCGCTCCAATTCGCTCCGGACAATCCTCAAATTCATCGCGGCGGCCACACGCCGATTCGCTGCCAGCTCACGCGAGTGGACGGCTTTAATGAAACGGTCGTTGTGAATCTCGCCAGGACGATTCCAGGACTGATTGCGGAGCCGGTTGTGTTCAGCCCGAATTCTCCCAGTGTCGCGATGCTGATCCTGACCGCAACAGAAGATGCGCCGCTTGGTTTTCATGCGCTCGAACTCGAAGCCCGGTCCGGAAACACGTCGACCAGCGCCCGCCGCGCCGAACCGCTCTCGAGCGATCGCCCGGTGGCAAATGCTTTTATCACGGTGCTCGAGCGCGCCCCATTCCAGGTTGATCTGCTCAGCCAGGCCGCAGTTCTCGACCAAGACGAAACAGGCGTCGTTCGTTTTTTGGTCCAACGACAACCCGGATTCATGGGAGAGATTCAGGTGGCCGCCGAGGGTTACACCAGCGACCGCGAATCGATCAGCCGCAGCTTCGACGCGGCGCCGCTCACGATCAAAGCCAATGAAACGACAGGCGAATTGAAGCTCAAAGCGAAGAACGATGCGGAAATCGGCACGCGCCCGGTTTGGATTCGCGGCGAAACCACGATCACTGGAGAGAAAGTCATCGAGTACAGCCATGCTTTTCCGATTTCCGTCGATCAAATTCCGTTTGTGCTTTCGACCACGCTGCGCCGGCTCTCGGTCACTGCGCTCCCCTCCTCCGCCAATTCCGCCGCGCGCGAAGCCAGCTTCGTGGTCAAGGCCGGACGCCGCGCGGGGTTCGACGGTGAAATCGAAATCACGCTTGAAGGAGTTCCCGAAGGCATCACCGCTTCGATCGAAAAAGTCGCTCCGGGTAAAAGCGAAGCTGCCATCAAGCTGGTTGCATCCGAGAAAGCCCCGGCCGGCAAGGAAATCCAGATTAAAATCGGCGGCAAAGGCTTTTTCAAAAACCGCTTTTACACGCATCAATCGGAGCCAGTCCAATTGACCGTGAATGCGCCGCAGAATTTGCCCGACCCAACGCTCGCCCAGCCGTGAAGACTGCCCCAATCACCCAAGAACTCCTGGACGATGCGTTGACTCACCAGCCGAACTCAGCCTCCACGCTACGCTCATTCAATATGCTGTCCCGCTCGATCCTTCCCTTACTGCTTCTGGCCGCGGCCGGTTCCTCCCGCGCAGACACTAAACCGGTCAGCTATTACCAGGACCTCCTGCCCGTGTTTAAACGAAGCTGCCAAGGCTGTCACAGCCCGGGCAAAGTCAAAGGCGAACTCGACCTCACCACCATCGAGGCCATGAAGAAGGGCGGCAAAACCGGTCCTGCCATTCAGCCGGGCCAGCCTGAGAAAAGCTTGCTCATCGAGCAAATCAGCGGCGACCCGCCGGAGATGCCCAAGAAAGGCGATCCACTTAGCAAGGATGAAATCGCCTTGATCGCCCGTTGGATTCGCGAGGGCGCAATCGATGACACGCCGGAAGACAAAAAAAACCCTTACAAATTGAAAGGCCCGCCAGTCTACGCCTCTGCGCCGGTCATCTCCGCGTTGGCCTATTCTCCCGACGGCCAATGGCTCGCGATTTCCGGTTATCATGAAGTTCTCCTTCATCACGCGGATGGCTCCGGCCTGGCCGCCCGTTGCGTCGGCGAATCACCGCGCATTGAATCGATCGCTTTCTCCAAAGACGGCAAACTTCTCGCCGTCAGCGGCGGCGCTCCTTCAGTTTTCGGCGAAATCCAAGTCTGGAATGCCGAATCTCACCAACTCGAACACGCCTACAAATATTCGTCCGATTCATTGTACGGCGCTTCGTTCTCGCCCGACGGACAGAAGATCGCTTTCGGCGGCGCCGATAAAATCGCCCGCATTGTCGCCGTGCAGGATGGGAAGGAGCTGCTTCATTTTGACAACCACAGTGACTGGGTTTTTGCGACGACGTTCACCGTCGACGGCCAGCGGTTGCTCACGGGCAGTCGCGATCGCGCCATGAAGATGATCAACGCGTCCAACGGCCAATTCATCGACGACATCAACAAACTGCTCGAAGCGGTCTTTTGCATGGCCCGAAACCCGAAGGAAGATCAGGTCGCTTACGGGGGCGATCTAGCCATTCCCCGCGTCTACAAGATCTCGGACAACCAAGGCCGGACCGCCGCGAATAACGATGTCAATCTCGTGCGGGAATTTGAACGGCAGCCCGGGCCGATCTACGCCATCGCCTACAGCCCGGACGGCGCCCAAATCGCCGTCGGCGGCGTCTCGCCTGAAGTCCGCATTTACAAAGTCAGCGACGGCTCGCGCGTGGCGACTTTGAAAGGCCAGGAGGGAGCAACCTTCGCGGTGGAATTTAATCCCAAGAAAAACGAGATCGCCGCAGGTGGTTACGACGGCAAGTTGCGTATCTTCGAACTCCCTTCCGGAAAACTGCTGAAGGAATTTATCCCGGTGCCACTCAAGGCGCCCGAAACGAAGATCGCAGCCGCCAGCGCGAAATAGGAGCGGAGCGGAGCGCGGACAGCTTGTCCGCGCGAAGAATCAGCTGCGGGCACAATTCATCCCCACACCTTTCGTTTGAGTTGCGCTCGCTCCTTTTACGTTCTTTACGCGGACAAGCTGTCCGCGCTCCGGCCTAGCGATTGATCCGAAACACACGCTGAGATTCGGCCTCGTCCCCTTGCCGACTCAGAAAATAGGGAAAGCCTCGAACAGCCTTTCGAGCTAAAGCAAGCAAGCCTCGCCTCGAGAACATCTGACTTCGCGAAACTGGCGTTTTGGTGGTGTGGTCTCCACGGACAGATTGAACCCGTGGCAACAACTGAGAAACATCGATTGTCTGCGGAGGCCATTTGGCGCGATACGCCGCGTCAGCTTCGCGTTTTAACCGACGTCTCTCGCGGCCCTTCACGAAGAGATACGCGGAGAGGAGCGCGACAATAACCAACCTAACGATCGCCCCTGTGGTAGGCATGACCCGCACAGTTACCACGCCACACGCCGAGAGGCAACGCTCTTCAGGAGCGCGGACAGCTTGTCCGCGCGAAGAAACAGCTGTGCGCACAACTTTGTCCCCACACCTTTCCGTTTGAATCGCACTCGCGCCTTTCACGTTCTTTGCGCGGACAAGCTGTCCGCGCTCCTATCCCTCGGTGCTTTTATTTTGGGAACCGTGGCAGCTCATCCGCTCCATAGCAACCACGGTAGCGGGCGCTGCTCCACAGCCATTCGGATGGCTGGCGAACTAAATTCGCTCTCACCGGATTACTTTCGATGTAATGCACCACACGTCGGTAATGCTCCACATTGCGAATCGGCGAGCCGGTAAGTGACGAATTGCGACACGCCCGGAGCATCGAAATGCGGAAGGAATCCTCGTGTGTACCATCCCTTGAATCCTTGGGCTTTCTCCACGGCAGAAACCCGGTGATGCCATTCGTTCTTTTCAGCGACCACTTGAGAAGCAGGCTTTTTCCTATTCATTTTCGGAACTGCAGAGGGCCCTCGCCCTACCTCCTTTGACCTTCATTTCTGAGGAAAATCGTAATGACCCGAGACAGGAGCACGTGAAGCGTGCCTGCTCCTGTTCGCTGCATCTAGGAGCGCGGGCAGCCTGCCCGCCGCTTGCACTGTTTTGGGTAACGTTCTGGGCGCGGACAAGCTGTCCGCGCTCCTATGCTCGAGCCTCCCACACCAACTGGCGGGCGAGCAGAACCAACTGCCCATCGTTAATCAAATCTCCAAAACGCAACGGCGGCATGCCGCTTTGATCGGAGCCAATCAAATCACCGGGACCGCGCAGTTTCAGATCTTCTTCCGCGATTTGGAACCCATCGCTGGTTCGCTCCAGAATCTTCAGACGTTTTTGAGCCTCCGCCGTTTTTGCAGATGCCACCAGGATACAGTCGGATTCTTGTCCGCCACGCCCAATGCGTCCGCGCAACTGGTGCAGCTGCGACAACCCGAACCGCTCCGCGTTTTCAATGACCATCACGGTGGCATTCGGCACATCCAAACCGACCTCGATCACTTGCGTCGCCACCAAAACGTGCCAAACCCGTTTGATGAATTTGGCCATCGCCTCGCTCTTCTCCTCCGTTTTCATGCGCCCGTGGAGCAGGCCAACATCATAAGGCCTCAGCAATTGCCGCAATGCTTCCCATTCTCGTGTGACCGACTTGATTTCCAAATCGTCGTCCTGATCAATGCGCGGATAAACCACGTAAGCTTGGCGGCCGCGGGACAGTTCTCGCCTCACAAACTCCCAAACCTTCGGCAACGTTTCCGGGGTGCGGACATGAGTTTTGATCGGCCGCCGTCCCGCTGGCAATTCGCGCAGAATGGAAACATCCAAATCGCCATAAAGCGTCAAACCAAGTGTCCGCGGAATTGGCGTCGCGGTCATCACCAGCAAATGCGGATATTTGCCTTTGCGAACGAGCGTCTCGCGCTGCGCGACGCCGAACTTGTGCTGTTCATCGATAATGACGAGGCCGAGATTATTGATCGAAACGGTTTCCTCGATGAGCGCGTGCGTTCCAATCGTGAGGCGCCGCGTGGAACGGCCTTGGGTGGCATCGAAAGGCATTTCGCTCTCGGAGCCATCCAATTTCCGCCGTCCTGTGAGGAGCCGAACTTCGATGCCAAGAGGCTGAAACCACCGTTCGAACGTGGTGAAATGTTGCTCCGCCAAAATTTCGGTAGGCGCCATCAGGACCGCGTTGAACCCGCTTTCCAACACCATCAACGCGGCACAAGCGGCCACAACCGTTTTGCCTGAACCGACATCTCCCTGCAGCAATCGTCGCATCGGCAGGCCCTGGCCAAGCTCGTGTCGAATCTCGCGCAATACCTGTGTCTGACCCGCCGTGAGCGTGAACTGCAGGTTCCGCAAAAAAGGTTTGATCAAGGAATTGTCCCCCGGACAACGCCGGGCCTCGGCATTTTGCTCGAGAGCTTTGCGCCGCGCTCGCAGCGCCCTTTGAAGATCGATGAATTCATCAATCGCCAATCGTTGCCGGGCCAGTTCCGGTTCTTCCAGCGACTCGGGGAAGTGCAACCGGCGGATGGCTTGGCGGCGACTCGGCCGATCAGGCAGCGCAATCCCGTGCGCCGGTTCTCCAATTTGGCCTTCGCACTCGTTCAGCGTCCGCCAGACGAAATTGCGAAGCCAGCGCTGCGACAGGCCCTCGGTCAACGGATAAACCGGCACGATCCGGTTCACATGAACGAGGTTCTCTTCCCCCCTATCCAACGGCTCAGTCTCGGGATGATCGATGCAGACCGGACGATTCGAGCGGACTTTCCCGCACACGAGCAATTCTTGTCCGGTTTCGAATTGCGCCTGGAGGTATGGCATGTTCCACCAACGGCAATGCAACCGCCCGGCGCCGTCTTCCAAAATCAATTCGAAGACGGAACGCCGCCCGCGCTGAAACCGTTTCAAGCCGAGTTCCGCGACATGGCCGCGAACCGTCGCCACTTCGCCGACCTGCAGTTCCGCAATCGTTTTCATTTGGCGTCGGTCTTCATGGCGGCGCGGGCGCAGGAACAGCAGGTCGCCCACGGTGCGGCAGCCGACGCGTTCGAGCTGGGCGGCTCGTTCCGGACCGATGCCGCGCAGCGAGATCAAGGGCTGTGGCAAAAAAGATTCGGGATGCATACAACCTCGCGGAGAGAATAACACCGCCGTCAACTCAGAAAAAACTTTGCACCCAAACAGCACCACGTAGAGTGACACGAATGGAATTCCAGTCGCCGCTCGACCGCCTTTGGCATGATTACATGCTGGTTTTTCAAGATTTCGATGATCTCACGCTCGCCCGGTGGCTTTCACAAACGCTCGGACAAATTGCCGGCAAAGTTTGGCGCCTCTCCCATCCGCTGATCGGGACGTATCGGCTGGCCGCTCAACTCGCGGACGAACGCCAGATTTGGCTGAAGCGACTCGCGAATGTGCCACCTGCTTACTCCGAAGCGGAATGTTGCCGGGCCCCGCTCCTGCCGCTGCTGACGCGATCAGTTCTCGATTCCGGTCTCATTTGCGAACATTGCGGCGGCACCGCGATTGCCTTCGCGGATATTCCCACCGACGTTAAAAGTAAGCTTCGGAGCTGGGCCAAGGATTATGCGGCCGTTCACGAGGTGGCGCATTGGGATGAGCGCCAGCAAAAGGCCGCGCCCGATTACGATGCGGCGTTCGAGAAAGCTGCGACCCAAGCGGAGAGCACGCTCGCCTTCGCCGGCCGCGAATTAGCGCCGTTGCTGCTGGTCCATTACCCAGCGGTGATTTGGGAAGATCAAGACGAATGCCTGGAAGTCCGGCCGGAGGATGTGGTGCTCGAATGAAACGGATCTGGCGCTGGGCCCTCATCACTTGTCTGGCGCTGGCTCTCGTGCTCACGGGAGGTTTCCTCGGGCGCGACAAAATCTTCAAAATCGCTCTGGAAAAGGAATTGACGCGGGCTTGGGGCTCGCCTACCCAGGTCGACCGCGTCGAGAGCGCTTGGGGCAGCTCAGGCGTCCGCCTGCACCATGTGACGATTTACAACTCGCCCGAGTTTGGCGGCTCGAAATTCATCGACATTCCGGAAGCGGACGTCGACTGCGACTGGTTTCAGCTGGCGTCGCATAAATTTCATTTCAAAAGTCTGCGGATCCGAATCGCCGAATTGCACATCGTGCAGAATGCGGCGGGCAAAGATAACGTCACGCAGTTGTTGCTGGGATTGTTGAGCGACGGGCAGTCGGGCAAACATCACCGCAGCCGCTCCGATCGGCCATTTCAAGGAATCGATCGGCTGGAATTGACGATCGAGCGGATTCGATGGACCGATCTGAAAAGCCCGGCGTCGAGCGAAGTCCGCATTTTGAAGCACCAAACTGAATCGCGGACGAATGTCATCGCGAATGAAGATTTCATGGCCATTCTGCTCAGCCTCGCCTTGCGCAACGGAATCACTTTCGAGGGCGACCCGTTATCGAAACAGCGGTGAACCCGCCGGCCTGAGGAGGGACCTCTGTAGCCGCCGAGATGAGGAGGCGGACGAGGCGTTGGAACTGTGATTCATGGCCGCCCAGCAGGTGAAGAGGCAAATCAAGCGTTGAAACTGGTGAATCGCTCTGTCCGCCTCACGTCGGCGGCCACAATGAATGCCCCCTTCGTCACCTCGGCGGCCACACTAGATTTTCACTTTGAAACGTTCGCCCCGTTTTAAAGAGAGCGCGAACTCAGCCATCAGTTGCGGAATCCATTCGAGATCACGCAGGCTGATCAACTCCACCGGTGAATGCATATACCGATTCGGCAGGCTGATCAGCGCGCTTGGTATGCCACCGCGCGTCCAGAAGATCACATCCGTATCCGTTCCTGAGCTCGCGGACATGGCTTCGTGCTGCAGCGGAATGTTCAATTTACCCGCGAGGTTTTCCAACCGGTCGACGATTTCAGGGTGATTGCAGCCGCCATGAGTGAGGGTGGGACCGGACCCGATCTTAACATCGCCATGTTGAGGCTTGCTGACCGTCGGGTAATCCGTCGCGTGGGTCACATCAACCACCAAGGCGGCGTCGGGCTGGAGCGAATACGCAATTTGGCGCGCGCCGAGCAAACCCACTTCTTCCATGATGTTCGAGACGGCGCAGATCTCCGCCTGCATTTTTTTCTTTTGTGCCGACGCGAGCCGCAGCGCCTCCGCGACCGAGAACGTGCCGACCCGGTTGTCAAAAGCGCGCGAGACAGCCAGGTCATTGCGCAACAGCTCGAACGTATCGTTCAGCGTAATCGAATCGCCAACCTGGACCAGCTTTTCGGCTTCGACCTTGCTCTCGACGCCGATATCGATGAATAAATCATGGATCTTCGGCGGCTTCTTATCGTGCTCGTCTTTGCACAAGTGCGGCGCCACGTTGCCGACGACTCCTTTCACCGGGCCGCGTTTGTTGTGAACCGTGACGCGTTGGGCTTTGGTGATGGCTGGGTCAACCCCGCCCAATTTCCGCACGTAAATAAAGCCTTCGCCATCGATATAATTGACCACCATCGCGATTTCATCCGCGTGGCCGGCCAGCATCAGGCGGGGCGTTCCCCCTTTGTTGAGGATGGCCACTGCGTTTCCGTAAGCATCGGTGAAGGTTTCGTCCGCGAATTTCGCGACATAATCGAGCCATACACGCTGGCCGCGCGCCTCGTGTCCGGGGGGGCTTGGTGTGTTCAACAAATTTTCCAAAAAAGCCAAGGAAGCGTCTCGCATGGACAGATACTGGATTGTGCTCGGCAAATTTCAAATTTGAAAATTCAAGGCAGAAGCATGGGCGCAACCGGCTGACCAATTATTTGTGCATATGCACGATTTTTTGGTTACGCCAACGCGCTGTCCTTCGGCCGGCAAAAATTCGTTCGCCCCTCGTTCGCGTGGTGATTATCCTCCCCGCATGAGCCAATCCGGGAAATTCTTTAGCAGCATCATTCTTCTCATGAGCTTCCACTCTTTGGTTTCCGCGGCGGATGCCGCCACGCTCGATCGGGTGCAAGGCCGTTCCATGATCGTCACGCGCGGAGGCATTGTGGCGGCAGAACAACCGCTCGCGGCACAGGCAGGCGCCACCCTTCTCGCTCAAGGCGGCAATGCCATTGATGCGGCTGTCGCGGCCAATGCCGCCATGAGCGTTGTCGCGCCCATGATGTGCGGCATGGGAGGCGATTTGTTCGCGATCATTTACGATGCCAAAACTCACAAGCTTTACGGTCTGAATGCGAGTGGTTGGGCGCCGGCGGGGTTAACTCCGCAATTCCTCCAGGCGCATGGGATGAAATCGATGCCGCAATCGGGCATTCAAGCCGTGACCGTGCCGGGAGCAGTGGCTGGTTGGGACGCGCTGGTTAAACGGTTCGGTCGAAAAAAACTTTCGGCGGCGCTGGCGCCTGCCATTCACTACGCGCAAAACGGCTTCCCTGTCACGGAGCTGATGGCCGGTTATTGGGCGGGAAGCACCGGCCTTTTGAAACGAAACCCAGAGGCAGCGCGCGTTTATTTGCCCGATGGCCAACCGCCGCGACTCGGGGAGATTTACAAAAACCCGGATTTAGCCTGGTCGCTTGGCCAAGTCGCCGATCACGGGCGGAAGGCATTTTACGAGGGAAAAGTCGGAGAACGTTTGGTGGCGGGTTCGACGTCACTCGGCGGAACCATGACGCTGGACGATTTGAAACAATACTCGCCTGAATGGGTCGAGCCGATTTCCACCACTTACCGGGGCTGGACCGTTTATGAAATTCCGCCAAACGGACAGGGCATCGCGGCCTTAACGATGTTGAACCTAATGGAGCATTTCCCGATGGCGGACTTCGGGCCGAGCTCGACCAAAGCTCTCCACGTCATGATCGAAGCCAAAAAATTGGCCTACGCCGACATGCTCCGGCACGTGGCTGATCCGCGGTTCAGCAAAGTTCCCGTGGCCGAGATTCTGTCGAAAAGCTATGGCACACGGCGCGCCGAGCTCATCGATCTCGAGAAAGCCAACTGCCACGTCGAAGCTGGCCGGCCGCTGGAAATCGGAAATGAAACCACCTACCTCTGTGCCGTCGACAAAGACGGAAACATGGTGTCGCTCATCCAGAGCAATTACGCCGGGTTCGGTTCGGGTGTGGTCGCGCCGGGAACTGGCTTCGTCCTCCAGAATCGCGGCGGATTGTTTTCCCTCGATCCGGATCATCCCAATATCCTGGCCGGCCACAAACGGCCGTTGCACACGATTATTCCTGGGTTCATGGAACACGGGGAGGTGCGCGTTGCGTTCGGGATCATGGGCGGGTTCAATCAATCACAGGCTCACGCCCAATTCGTGGCGAACGTCGTGGATCATCACATGAACATTCAAAGCGCATTGGAAGCGCCGCGGTTCACGAAGCTCACCTTCGACGGCTGCGACGTTGAAATGGAAAATCGCGTGCCGGCGAAAGTGAGGGAGGAACTCGAAGGAATGGGACACCAGATTAAGCTGCTGGGCGCGTTTGCGCAATCAACCGGCGGCGGGCAAGCGGTTCTGCGAAACTTTGAAACCGGCGTGAATTTTGGCGCGTCGGACCCGCGCAAAGATGGGGCCGCTATTCCCGAGCCGCTGCTGCGTTAAGAGTTTTGCGTTAGTTCTGTTAGCCGCCGAACACAAGATGAAAATATCCGTTCCCCCAACTCGATCCCGATTGTCCCGGCGAAAGTTTCTCGTGACGTCAGCGCTGTTGCTGGCCGGTGGAACTGCGCCAGGTTGCGCCGCTGCGGATCGCAAGACAGTTGCCGCTCCCAAGGTCGGCGCGCAGTTGTATGGGTGGGGCCAGTACGCCCAACGCGCGGGAAAGAATTTCAACGATCAGCTGCCGCAGGTTTTGGAAAGTCTGCGGCGATCTGGCTATGATTACGCGGAAGGAACGCTCGATGCACAAGCCCTCGAGAATAACGCGCGCTTCGCTGATAAGCTGAAAAAAGCGGGATTGTCTCCGGCGGCGCTGTATACAGGCGGCCGATTCCACGAAAAGGAAAAAGCCGCGGAAACAGTCCAACGGCTTGTCGCGGCAGCCGCGGCAGCGCGCGAGGCAGGCTTCAAAATCATCAATTGCAATCCCGACCCGATCGGCAGAACCAAGACGGATGAGGAACTAGCCATGCAGGCGGCGGCTCTAAATGATTTTGGGCGCGGCTTGGCGGACTTGGGCATGGGCCTGGGGATCCACAATCTCCAAAAACGCCGGTGTTAAAAACACCCGCCCCTCCTTGGTAAGCGGGTCAGCGTTGAATAGGAAGTGCTAGGCGTCTCTTGGATACAAAATTCAAGGGGTTGAGGGAATCAGGGCAGCCCCTGAATTTCAGTTGGGGGATTCCACCCCGAACCTCAGCTGCAACGGAAATCAGCGATTTCGACGCATCGCGCCAAGCACTTGCAGCGCTTGGGCAGCTCGCGCATCGCCTTGGTCCGCTCGCCGGGCCAGCTCCGTTTGAACCGCGGCCATCGCATCCTGCACTGCCGTGAGTTGGTTTGCGTTCAATCCAGGATGGCGGCGCAACGCTTGCAATGGCACCAACGCTTCAACGTAACCGTTGGTCTTCATCGCTGTGACGGCTTCCTGAAGAAAAGCGTTGGGCGGCGGAACACCTGGTGGAGCGGCGGGAGTTGCTGCGGCGGTGGGCGGTTCCTGAAAAGCCTTTTCGAGTTCGGCGGTTGGAACTTTACCTCGCTTGCAGCCCGCGACCAGGAACACACCGGCAAGGAGCAAACAAATCGGAGTCTTCATAATCAAGCGCCCCCTATTTGGCCTTCGCTAAGGACCTGTGCCAGTTTTGCTGCCTGGCACGTTCCAAAGGCGGCCAGGTTTGAGTGTCTGTTCCTGGTTGAACTTTGTGATCTTCATGTATTCGACCGAGCCGCCGATCACGCCCACGGTCGTCCCTTTATTGTGAATCCGGGTGATGCCTTCGTCAGGACTGCTCGAGCCATCATTGAAATCTCCCGGACTCCGTTCGTCCGCTTGCCATAGCACGATCGCGTCCGGCCGGAACTGATCGATCTTGAACGTCTTCGGCCGGATTTGATAGGCGCACAGCGAGCCGTTCATAATGTAGCTGGTGTACTTCTGTTGGCGCGCTCGGAACGTCGCGGTGTTCGTGCGATCCAACGGGCATCGAAAAATATTGTAAGAACCGAGATACTTCCACAGCACGCCCGTTTGGATGTTTGTGAGTCCTTTACTGAAAGGCGGCGTGCACAGCCATCCGGGGACTGTCGTTACGAAATCCCAGTTCGGATGCGGCACCCAATCGTTGGCGTCGCCCGTGTACAGATGCGTCGCCAGCATCAACTGCTTCTGGTTATTGGTGCAGTAAGTCCGGTTCCCCTCCTCTTTCGCCTTCGACAACGCCGGCAAAAGCAAACTCGCCAAAATCGCAATGATGGCAATGACCACTAGCAATTCAATCAAGGTGAAACCCGGCTGCGTGTTGCGGGAAATGGAACGGGAAGTTACGGGCGATAAGGAGCGTTTCATAAGCTCAAAATTAAGGGTCTGAGCGAACCTAGCCCATGCCACAGGCCTGTCAAACGCCATCCGGCTGCACAATTTCACGCGCCGATCTGTTTGCGGATCGCGCCGGCGATTCCCTCGCTTAACACGATTAACGTCTCTTGCGTGCGCCCCTCCAACAGCAATCTCGCTTTCGGTTCCGTTCCGGAATATCGGAGCAGCACACGGCCGCCCTCGGCTTTGAGGGCAGCCTCCGCCTTGGCGACGAGGTCGAGCACGCCATCCAATTTTTCGAATGGTTTTTTTTCGCGAACCCGAATGTTTGTAATGATCTGAGGAAATCGGGTCCAGCAGGCCGCCATTTTTGACAAGGGCGTTTTTTTCGAACGCAAAATCCGCAGCACCTGCAACGCAGTGACCAGGCCGTCCCCTGTCGTGCTATAGTCCCGGAAAATCATGTGACCGCTTTGCTCGCCGCCGAGGTTGTACCCGCCGCGGAGCATCTCATCGATGACATTTTTGTCGCCGACCGAAGTGCGGACGACCTTGCCTCCGGCGGCGTTGATGACAGCGTCGAGACCCGCATTGCTCATCACAGTGGCGACCACCGTCTTTTCATTCAGCAGGCCTTGGTCGAGCAGGTCCAATCCGCAAATCGCCAAAATATCGTCGCCATCGACCAGCCCGCCTTTTTCGTCGCACAGGAGAATGCGATCGGCATCGCCGTCGTGAGCGATTCCGAGATCGGCGCGGTATTCGAGCACTTTGTGGCAAAGAATCTCCGGATGCATCGAGCCGCAATCCTGATTGATGTTGGTGCCGTCCGGTTGGTTGCCAAAAACCATTACTTCTGCGCCAAGTTCGCGCAGGACGCACGGCGTCGACTTATAAGCGGCGCCATGCGCGCAATCGACGACGATCCGCATGCCATCGAGCGTCATCCGGCGTGGAAAGGACGTTTTGGCGTATTCGATATAACGGCCGAGCGCGTCGTCGATGCGGATGGCTTTGCCAATCTCCTCCGCGGTGGGGCGAATCGTTTCAATTTCTCCGCTGAAAACCAGTTCCTCGATTTTGCCTTCGATGTTGTCGTCGAGTTTGTACCCGTCCGCGCGGAAAAACTTAATCCCATTGTCGGCATATGGATTGTGGGACGCTGTGATGACGATGCCGGCGTCGGCCCGCAAACTGCGCGTGACGTAAGCGACACCCGGCGTCGGGAGTGGCCCAATGAAGAGCACATCAACGCCCATCGAGAGGATGCCGGAGGAAAGCGCGTTCTCGATCATGTAACCGGAGAGCCGAGTGTCTTTGCCAATGACGATGCGATGACGTCCACGGCTGCGCGGCGTGTGGCTAAGGTTTTTAAAAACATGCGCGGCCGCGCGGCCCAGCTTCAACGCCGTTTCAGCGGTCACCGGTTCGACGTTAGCGGTGCCGCGGACGCCGTCAGTGCCGAAAATTTTCTTATGGTTTTTATGTTCACTCATTGGTCGGTTGCTCGGTCACGCGTCCAACATGAATCGTTGGCGGCGTCACCTTCTCGAGTTTCACGCCGGTGGGGGTGTTCACTTGCACAGGCTTGTTCGTCACGGCGCCTTCCACCCCGCTTGCTTCCACGAATGCGACGATATCTTTACGGGAAAGTTTTTCAAGAACGGTCAAATCGCCGCTCACCTTCACCTGGACGGCATCCGGACGAATTCGGAAAGCGTTCGTGTCATCGGAGTTTTTCAGCAGGTGGACCGGGACTTTGTCGAATTCAACAACCTTAGTGACGCGGGTATCGCCTTGCGTGTGCCGGAACTCGACGCGCGCGGGGGGCTCAATCTCTTCAATCTGCACTCGGCTGGGGACAGCTTTTTCGAGAACGACCCCTGGCGGCGCGTTAATCTGAACGGTGTTCGTGCCAAACCCATTCGTCAGCGACATATTGGCTGTAATGGCGATGAACGCGCTGAGATCATCGCCAGTCAACTGTTTGATGGCGGTTTCCGGCGCGCTGACCGCGACATCGACCTTCTGCGGCGTGACCCGAAACGTGCGCGGGTCATCGGGGCTTTTCAGGATCTGCACGGGAATTCCGACGAACTCGCGGATCTTCGTTTTCGTGAAAAGACTTTCGGGCGACTGCACCTCAAATTTCGGGTGAGTGCTGAAGGTGAACCAGACAGCCGTCGCCAGGACGAGCGCAGTGATTTTCCACCAGAAATTCTTCAGAATTGTTTCCCGCAACGGCATACAACCTATTAAAACGGCGCCTCGCTAGGCATACGTGCTCGCGTTCGGCGCCACGGCCTCCTTTTTCCGGAACCGAAACCATTCCCGGACTTTTCGAGCCTTGGCCCGCCGCAGCAGCACAGAACTGAGGAAGGCCCGCAATTCCTCGGCGCTCAGCCCGCGCACCAAATGGCCTTTGTACGCGCACGAGATCATTCCTGTTTCTTCGGAGACGACCACCACGACCGCGTCCGTTTCCTCGCTCAATCCGATGGCCGCGCGGTGCCGAGTGCCGAGGCTCTTGTTCAGGTCCTGCCTCTGCGTCAGAGGAAAAATACAGGCGGCATACGAGATCCGGTCCTCCTGAATGATCACCCCTCCGTCATGGATGGCGTTGTTCGGAAAAAAAATCGTTTCCAGCATCTCAGGCGTCGCCTGGCAATCGACCACAATCCCGGACTCGACCGCTTCCTGCAGTTGAATGGATTGTTCGATGGCGATCAACGCGCCGATTCGGACCTCGGACATTCGTTCGACCGCTTGGACGATGACTTCGATGTTTTCGCGCTGCTCGCGCGCCGGGGCCGGATTGAAGATTGGCAAATTGCCCAGCTCGGAAAGCAAGCGGCGGAGTTCCGGTTGAAAGATCACCAAGACAGCCACAGCGGAGAGAGCGAAGAAGGTTTGGAACAACGGCCCGAGCACAGGCAAGTCCAGGAGCGTGGCGAGAAAATTCAGCGCCAGCATGATGAAAAAGCCAATGACCACGGGCCACCCCCGAGTTCCGCGCAGGAAAACAAAGGCGTAATAAATGCCGACGGCCAGGATCAGGATTTCCAGGCCGGAACGCCAGCCATTGGCAATAATTTTGGCAATGTGACTCATGCTTTGCGATGCGCGAGGATGGCCTCGATCATGCGCACGGCCTGCGAGGTGGGCCGAACGTCATGGGTGCGGATCATGTGCACCCCTGCTGCCACCCCCCAGGCAGCACAAGCTAAACCGGGCGGAAGCCGCTCGCCCATTTCTGCTTTGAGTGATTTACCCAAAAAAGATTTGCGCGAAACTCCAAGCAGCAGTGGGCGCTCCAACTTTGTAAAACTCCCCAAGGCAGCGAGCAACTCCAAATTATGGCGCAGGCCCTTTCCGAAACCGATTCCCACGTCCAGCACCGTGTTCTCGCGGGATAATCCCTCCATGCCCAATCGGTCGAGCCGGCTCCTGAAAAACTCACCCACTTCCCGCACCACGTCATCATAGCGCGGCTCCTGCTGCATGGTGCGGGGCTCACCGCGCATGTGCATCACCACATAACCCGCGCCCGCCTCCGCCACCACGCGCCACATCTCCGGATCCTCGCGGTTTGCGGCCACATCGTTCACGATGCTTGCGCCCGCCGCCAAGGCAGCCCGCGCCACGGCCGGTTTGCGCGTGTCGATCGAGATCGGCACGGTGACCAGGCTCTTTAAGCCCTCCAACACCGGGATGACGCGCCGCAATTCTTCGGCCTCGGGCACCGGCTCCGCGCCAGGCCGGGTTGATTCTCCTCCGATATCCAGCACGTCCGCGCCTTCTTTCACCAACGCGACCCCATGTTCAACCGCCGCTATTGGATCAAGGAACTGCCCTCCGTCTGAGAACGAATCGGGCGTGACGTTGACAACGCCCATGATCAAAGCCGGCCTGGGAAATCGAAATTCAAAATGCCGGGCGCGAAAAATCATTTCGGCGGAGTGATCATGAACTGAGCGGCTTCGACCAGCTTGCGGGCGACGCTGGCCACAACCTGATCCGGCACGCCGATCCGCGGGTGGGCCGATTGCGTCAGCATGTGGCATTGGTCGTTTAAATAATCGATCAAGACAAACTCGCCGGATTCGATTTGCGCGATTTCAGTCGAGAAAAAATTCATTCCAGTCAGCTTGGCCAGCCGGAGGACAACGTCGGCCAATCCTTCGAGCTTGTGCAAGGCCATCTCCTCGGCCGTCAAGACGCGATACCCGTCCGTGTAACAATTCCACCAACAAAACCAGAGCGAGCCGAATACATAGAACACCCGAAAGTAAGCGGGGCAACCCGCCAGCTGCCGCGGCACGATTCGACGTTGCACAAGATAACAGCGATCGGGCCAATCAGCCATCGACCGCGCCAGATCCGCCTCGCTCGTCGCGTCGAGAATCACTCCTCGGCGCCCGTAACCGAGGCTTGGTTTGATCACGAATGGCTGCCCGAGAGCCGCCCGGTCGGCTTCGGAAAGCTTGAACTGCGTTGCGCTCTCGCGCGGAACGAGGATGGTGTGCGGCACGGCAAAGCCATTCTCCGCCAGGCGCAGGTGCAAGCGCGCTTTGTCGAAAGCCGCCATCGCCACATCGGGCGGATCGATGACTTTGGTTTTCCGGTCGAACGCCAGGCGCACAATTCGATGAAAAACTTCCTGCGGTTGGTGATGCTCGCTGTGCATGTTGAGCAACACCCGAGCCCAGAGTTCGCCTTTGGCAAACAGTTCGAGGAACGTTTCCGACCAAAGCGGTTCGATCAGGAAAAAATTCAGCCCGCGTTCGGCGCAATGGAGCTGAATGCGATGAATGAAGAAATCATCGCTGTCGAGCTTATGGGTCATCACTAAATCAAAGCTCCGCATTCTGCCGGAAGTATTTTGGGCGAGAGCGCTTGTGTCAAAGGGATTCGCCAGCGGAGATTGGCCGCGTGAATGCGTGTTGTAGAACCATGGGAGCTTCCCGTGAACCGAGGCGCGCAGGGCGCGCGGCCCTCACGCCCGCCTCGCTGATCCCGCTTAATAATTCGAAGGCCGCTGCATCAGCTCGATTTCATAACCTTCCGGAGCATCCACGAAGGCAAAGCCGCTCCCGTTTTCCTTGAGGTGAGGCCCATCCGAATATTTGTAGCCGAGTTTCTCGAGGTGTTTCCCGAACGCCTCCAAGCTGTCCACCTCAAACGCGAGATGCGTCAAATCAGGCTGCACTTCCACAGGGCCCGAATTCGGAAAATGGCAAACCTCGATCAATTCCTCGCTGCCGGGCGCCTTCAAAAACACCAGCTCCGAACCGCGGGGAGATTTGTGGCGGCGGACTTCTTCGAGGCCGAGAACTTCGCAATAGAATTTGATCGTTTTTGGCAGATCGTTCACTCGATATCGCGTGTGAAGGAGGCGTTTTACCTTTTCCATGCGGGGAAGCATACCGGCGGAACACGCGCCGCACAACCCCGCGTTAAAAAGGCTAAAAGTCCCTTGCTCAAAACGGTTGGGTCCTTATATTTGCCGCGTGAAAGGGCCACCGCCGCGGGTGTTCTACCCGGGAATTTTCCTCCTGCTCGCTTTGTTTTGTTGCCAACTTCACGCGCAACTCGATCCCGAAAAGAGGCGCCTCATCCAGCTTGGCTACAACCAATCGCTGGAAGGGCGCGGTCCGATCGCCGCTTACGGTTTTTACTATTACAATAACCCGGATTTTCTGACGACAAACATGACGCTCCGGCTCGCGGTTGCCCCGATCTACCTCGACGCGGAGTTGGGCTTCAAAGGACTTCTAAGTCCGAACACAGATGTCGCGGTCGGTTTGGCCGGCGGCGGATTTGCCGACAGTTATTCGGAAGTGCGCCGCGGCCGATACATCCGGGGCGAATCATTCACCGGCCATGGCGGGGAAACCAGCGTCAGTTTGTATCACCGTTTTAACCCTGAAGACCGGCTCCCGCTTTGGGCAATTGTGCGAGCGACCGTGCATCGCACGATCTTCGAAGAGGACACAGGCACGGACGACGGCTTTATTCTGCCGATGGACCGCACTGATTTTCACGTTCGAAGCGGATTTCGCCTCGGCGGCCAGGCGCCCACCATGACCGATCCGCTCGCACTCGAGTTGGCCGCGTTTTACGAAGGCCAATTTCGAACGGACAGCGGTAATTATGGTTTTGCGAGCGACCGCAGGGTCGAGGACGATTCGCATCTGTTCTGGGGGCGCGGCTTGCTCAAATACACTTTCGTGCCATCGCTGCAATGGTTTCAAACCTCTCTGACGGCCGGCACCTCGCTGAATGCCGATCGGTTCAGCGCCTATCGCTTGGGCGGTTTCCTCCCGTTCACTTCCGAATTCCCGCTGAACCTTCCGGGTTATTATTTCCAGGAACTCTCCGCGGAGAGCTTCACTCTGCTGAACGGGCAATACGCCATTCCCATCGATCCGAACAAACAATGGGAAATCAGCGCCTTCGCCGGGACCGGCTGGGTGGATTATCTGGACGATTTGAAACAACCGGGCACCTGGCATTCCGGCGCTGGCATCGGCTTGACCTGGACCTCACCAACGACCGCGTGGATGATCTCCCTTTTTTACGCGCATGGCTTCGATGCAATCCGCAATGACGAACGCGGGGCGAACAGCGTCGGCTTTCTTCTGCAGTACGATTTCGAGGCCAAGAAACATCGCCTGAGCCGGTTCGAGCCCGGCATCAGCCCGTACAAATCGCGCGGGGCCGAACGGCTGTTGTTCCAGTGAGACAGGTTCATCAACGCGCCGGGTCCAAGCTTCGCGCTACGTAGCGCAGACAATCTTGTCTGCGGGTTAAGGAACTTTCCAGTTCCTCGGTGCAACAGGGCGATTGGGAAAACCGACGCACGCGCTTGTCACTTGTCCTCCAAAGCAGTGACCGTAGAGAACACTCGCGATACTCGAGCACCGACCGATGCAAAAAAACTTTGACCTCCGCCGGCAATTTGCCAGCGACAATTACGCGGGCATTTGCCCCGAGGCATGGAATGCGCTCGAGGAAGCTAACCGCGGCCACTCTCGCGGGTACGGAGACGATGCCTGGACCAAGGAAGCCTCCGACCTGATCCGTGAAACGTTCGAAACGGATTGCGAGGTGTTCTTCGTGTTCAACGGCACGGCCGCCAACTCGCTCGCCCTGGCCTCTCTCTGCCAATCGTACCACAGCATCCTCTGCCACGAGACGGCCCATGTCGAAACGGACGAGTGCGGCGCGCCGGAATTCTTTTCGAACGGCACGAAGGTGCTCGTGCTGCCCGGTCCAAATGGAAAGATCGCTCCAGAATCGATCGAACGAATGGTGAGCCGGCGCAATGACATTCATTATCCAAAACCTCGCGTGGTGAGTTTAACGCAGGCTACGGAGCTCGGGACGATTTACGGCCCGGCCGAACTGCAGGAGATCGGACGGAAAGCCAAGGAGCTCGGACTCAAACTTCACATGGATGGCGCGCGCTTCGCCAATGCTGTTGCCAGCGCAGGTTTGCCGCCAAAAGAACTGAGCTGGCGCGCGGGAGTCGACGTGCTTTGCTTTGGCGGCACAAAAAACGGAACGCACGTGGGCGACGCGGTGGTTTTCTTCAGCCGCGATCTCGCTCATGAATTTGATTACCGCTGCAAACAGGCGGGACAGCTCTGTTCGAAGATGCGGTTTCTGGCCGCGCCTTGGGTCGGCATGCTGCGTCAAGGCGCGTGGATCCGCCATGCGGCCCATGCGAATGAAATGGCCGAGTTGCTCCATGAAGAGCTCAGAGGCATTTCGGAAATCAAAATTCTTTTTCCGCGCCAGGCCAATTCAGTTTTCGCTGAACTCCCGACGAGTCTCATTCAAGGGCTGCGAGATCGCGGCTGGATGTTTTACACATTCATCGGCGCGGGCGGTTGCAGGCTCATGTGCGCTTGGGACACGCAACCGGAGGACGTCACGGCGTTCGTCAAAGACATGAAAGATCTGCTCGGGAGAAATTGATCGGTCCGTAGCGCGGGCTTGCTCCTCCTTCGCACGTGGCGCTTCGGACAGGAAGCCGGCGGGTGCAGTCGATTTTACAATTGCCCTGTTGCATTCGAGGAGCTGGAAAGCTCCTCTACTCGCAGACAAGATTGTCTGCGCTACGCTATTCAGCTCTTGGCCAATCCCAAAATCGTTTCAAATTCCCCCGCGGTCACTGGCATGACGGACAAGCGAGATTGACGGAGCAGCGGAAGCTGTTGCAACCCGCGGTCTGCTTTGATGCGCGCTAAAGTCACGGGCGCGGGCAAACTCTTGAATGGAACCAGATCGACCGCGGACCAATCGCCTTCTTTCGCGGTTGGATCCGGATACGCTTCCCGCTCGACTCGAGCGATTCCCACCACCGCCTTCTCGCTGACGCTGTGGTAAAACAGAACCAGGTCGCCCTTCTTCATCGCGCGAAGATGATTCCGAGCTTGGAAATTGCGCACGCCAGTCCAGGCCGTCTTTTTGTCGCGCAAAAAGTTTTCCCACGAGTACGCCTCGGGTTCTTGTTTCACCAGCCAATGATTTTTCCGGTTCATCCCGCTAGATTCCTTGAACTCGCCTGGCCTGAGGCGCGCCTCGCTAGAACCAAGATTCGAGCGGGTCCCAATCGCTGACCGGCCGTTTTCTTCGTCGCGACCGGCTGGATGCCTCGAGCCGCTCAAAAATAATGTTGAATTTTTCCAATTGCCGGCGGGCCATCGCGAGCTCCTCTTCGATATCAGCTCCGACGCGCGCGGCCATCGTTTCCATATCTTCTCGCCGACGAAAATTCCAGGCGGGTTCTCGGCGGCAGGAGGCCAATTGCGATCGGACCTGGCGCAGGGTTTCTTTGAATTTCGAAGTGATCCGCATCAAAATCGAGAGGCTGGTGTGAGCCACCGAACCGCGGTCCTCGATGTCGCACAGGGTTAAAATAATTTCCAACTGTTCGACTTCGCCGCGTTCGTACGCGGCTTGGGCTTGGTGCCACCATTCGAGATGTTTGGCCGAATGGTTTTTCGCGCTGTCCGGGTGAAGCTTGCGAGCCAAGACCCGGTAAATCTCTTTCAGCCGGGCGCGTTTCTTCTCGTCAGTTTTGCCATTTCGGGGCGAGTGCAAGCGCCGGTCGTGGAAATTTCCTCCCTGATGAAAATGCCCGCTTCTCTTCGCTCCCGGCTCTTCGGGCTCTGCGTCGGCAGCAGGGCCGGCTTCTTTTTGCCGCTCGGAAACCTTCTGGAACGCTCGCTCCGGGCTCGCACCGTGGTAAATCATTTCCATCTCGATCTCGTCGAGCATGCGCGTCTTTTGCAGCAACTGCTGATGCGTTTCTCGAAGTTCCGTCAGCAATTTGCCGAACCGGGCATGAAACCATTGGCGAAACGCGGGCACATCTTCGCTCTCGAACCGGCGCAATTGCTCGCGCGCCTTCTCCAGATCTCGCAAAACCTTTTCATACTCGCGGCGGGCTTTCTCGCGCACCGGACGGGAATCGACCACGATCACTGACGAACAACTCGTCGAGGCCAACGGTGGGCGGTTGCTGTGGGTCTTTTTCTTCACACGCCTGACCTTCGCGTGCGGCTCGATATTTTGCAAAAGCAAATCGTCCGGCAGCGACCGGAAACTTGTGTTCCGTGCCCGCGCCATTACATTTCGGCGAAATGGATCTGGCCTCGAATCTCGAACTCGTTCAACGGCGCATCGCCGCTGCCGCGGAACGTTCCGGCCGTCCGGCCTCCGCGGTGACGTTGCTCGCAGTGACCAAGGGACAACCGCCGGAACGCGTGCGAGCGGCGGCAGATCTGGGGTTGACGCTGTTCGGCGAGAACCGCGTGCAGGAAGCCAAAGCGAAAATCCCGCTCTGCCCAGGCCGATTGCGCTGGCACATGATCGGCCATTTACAATCGAACAAAGCCCGCGACGCCGTCCACTTTTTCTCCATGATCCAAAGCGTCGACAGCCTCGCGCTGGCGCAGGAACTGCAAACGTGCGCGGACAAAGCGGCCAAAACAATTCCGGTGCTGCTCGAGGTAAATATCGCTGGCGAATCTTCCAAGTTCGGCTACTCGCCTAAACACCTCCTCGCCGATCTAAAAATCCTGAACGGATTGTCGAAGCTCGAAATCCACGGATTGATGACAGTGGCCCCGTTTACGGTTGAACCCGAGAAGGTCCGGCCGATCTTCCGCCAGCTCCGTGAAACCAAAGACCAATGCGAACAAATCCTCGGCGCTGGACTGCCTCATTTGAGCATGGGCATGAGTGGCGACTTTGAGATCGCCATCGAGGAAGGCGCGACGATCGTGCGGCTTGGGACTGTTTTGTTTGGTGCGCGCACGGCGCCTCGAGCAAAGCACCAACCGGAAGAAAACAAAGGGGGCGCCTGAGGTTGATCAGTGCCAGGTGACTTTCGGGATAGAGCAAGAGCAAGAGCAGGAGCAAGAGTAAGACAAGAACGACGGGCCCCCGTTCTGTCCGGAATTTTTTTCTTTGTTCCCTTTCGTGAGCCCCCTACATTTCCGCCCGTGACGGTGGAAACTTTTAACCGGGAAATCGAAGAGGCGCTAAAAACATACGACCGCTACATTATTTGCATCGATAAAACTCCCGACCAGTGCGCCGCCTCATTGCGTTCGCTGATGGAAAAAGCCATTAAAGCTTACGAAACGCGCGGACCAAATCTGCGGCACGGCATTGCTCTGGATCGTCAAATCACCATCATCCTCAGCCAGGCGGACGGGGAGCGACCGCTTTGTGGGATTTACTTCAACTTACATTCGCCGTACCAGAAGAAAGCCACGGCCAAGCCTGCTGCGGAAGATTGATTCCTTCGAGGGTTATTCCGGACGCACCAAGTCGCCAACCTGCGCTTCTCCCGCCACGATGTCCCCGACCGTATTGTGGTCGCGGTTCGGACCCGAAATCTTTATTTCACCCACCTTTTGGTCGTTGCGAAAAACGGCCAACTGTTGTCCGTTCTCCGGCATTCCGCTCGCATAGAAATCGATTACGGCAAAACGAGCGCCGCTATTCACAAAGGCCACCCTGCCCTTGATCATATTGATCGGAAGCATTTTTCCGGATTTGGAATCTCGCGTGGGTTCCTTCTTTCCGGTTTGGTTCGTCGCAGAGGATTGTCGATGCGCCGAAGCACAACCGGTGACCAAGCCCGAGAGTAACAGGCCCAAAAACAACATGCGCATGCCGCCGAGTTAAATTCACCGCGCCGCAAACGTCAACGGGCAACTCCATCCGCACTTGGCGAAGCTAGTGCGTCCGATCCAGAAGAAGACAACGGTTCCAGTTTGAGCCGATAAAAGCGTTGCGGGTCCACGCTGTTGGACGGCGCATCGAAGAAGACTCCTGACGGCGAATTCGTGCTCGATAAGGGAAACCAACTAGAAAGATCAGCGCTCGCCTCCAAAACACTGCGTTGAAATCGCGGAGCCGTCCACCGAACGCGGACTGCGGAATCTGCCAGGATTTCTGGGCGGGACAGCTTCGGAAGCAAATCCACGTTGAACCGGACGATGCCAGGCAGAGAAACTCCATTCAGCGAAGAGAATCTACCGATCGCAACCACCTTTCCGTCGGTCTGGATGTGCGCGGAATCCACGATCAGCGTCGTGTTCTGTTCTGTCTTCCAGTGATCCCAAGGAAGGAACGACGCGTCGGCGGTCCCGTCTGTGTTCAATCGGCTAAGGCCCTCGCCATTCGGACCTGACGTTAAAAATCGTCCGTCAGGAAAAATTCCAAAAAGCCTAAAGGCGCCTGGCTGGGCTTGGAATGATTCATCGAGGGAACCATCTCCGTTCAGTCGCACCACGCCCATTTTCCATTCGCTGTCCTTTAAGAGCACCAGGCCGCTCGCCACAATTTTCCCATCCGATTGGAGCAGCATTTGATAAACGATTCCAACTTCGCCCCGCAAATCCCGGTCGCCAAAAATACTTCGAAAGCTAGAATCCAATGTCCCATCAGCGTTGATGCGTACGATGGCGGCTTGTGCGGTTTCAACGAATTCACGTTGGGTCGTGACAACCTTCATAAACGAACCTCCGATGACAACTCGCCCATCTGGCAAGGAGAGCATCGTTTCGGGTGAATTGTGATAGTACGACGGGCCTGACACGGTCACGGCGAAAGTGAGGCGTTGACCATTCGAAAGGTACCGCTTGATGCGGCCGATCGAACGGTTCATCACCAAGACTTCTCCATCAGGCAGAAAGGAAACGATATCCCCTTGCGGTATCGGCCCCAGCGTGCCGTCGACACTTCGCAAGCCATCCCAACTCGCATAGAAAGGAACTCCGTTCGGACTGACGACGGCCCAGTACGCATTCCGCCGAGTTTCTATTAATTCCCCAGTAGGCGAGAAATGACCGGCCAATGAGTCTCCCACGTTCCGGGCGGAAATCCAAAAGGATCCGTCGGATTGTGCGCCAAGAAATTTCAGTGTGTCGGGTGTAGCGTTCCATCCGGCGATCGGCTGAAAATCAAAGTCCAGGCTGCCACTGTGCTCATCATCGAAAACGTTCACCGTCGCGTCGCCAAGCCCAATTCCGGTCTGCGAGGAGGGCTCGCGAAGTTGAACCGTAGCGGTGTGAGTGCCATCAGCCAGGGAATCGTTTTTGAATAAAACTTGGAACGTTTTTTCCGTTTCCAGCTGACCAAAAATCAGGGTGCCCTCCTGCGCGGGAAACATTCCCGCTTCGGACTCATTCACATTGACCTTCACAGTTGCGGGAAAGCTAAGGTCGCCAACCCGCCGGACCATAACGCTGGCTCTCCCTTCACTCTCGCTGGCGTAAAATGCTTTTGCGGCAAAGTTAAATTGAGCGTGGCGACTCCCCTCACCGCGTAATCTCACCAGGCCGAAATGTTTCAAGCCATCGATCCGCAGTTCGCCGCCAAAAAGCAAAAGTGCCCCGTCGGACTCCATGACGAAATCCATCAGAGGAGCTGACTCCTTCAGAATTGGGGGAACGAAGAAGTTTGTGTCGAGCGATCCGTCAGCATTCAGACGCACGATTTCGTAAACTGTCTCATAATTGTAAATCGCATTTCGGACTTCGCGACCAACGACGACCTTGCCATTCGGGGCGCTTTCGATGTGCGTGGTCAAAACCTGTTGGCCGTTGGAAACCCAGATCGTTTCAGCAGGTGCGAAGCTACTGTCGACGGACCCGTCAGGATTGAGCAGCGCGACTCCTGGCCGCGACAGGCCGCCAATCGCCGTAAACAAGCCGCCAATTAAAATCTTTCCATCCGGCCGCAACTTGATCGACGTGACAGCGCCGTTCAACTGATTTTCGGGATTGTCATCGAGAATCGCGGAGGCCCGGGCAATAAAATTCGTGTCCAAAGATCCATCGGAATTTAATCTCGCCACGTGCTGGCGCGGTGCGTGATGGACAGTTATGAAATTGCCCGCGATTAGAATCTTGCCGTCAGAATCTTCCAGGATCGCAGAGATCGCTTCTCGCTTTAGCCCACTGAAACCCTCACCGAGGATGGTGCGTTCCAAGACTCCGTTCGGGGCGAATTTCACAAGATAGTTCGGCCCAGTCGTTCCGACCAGAATCTCGCCATTTGATAGCGAGAGAAGGCACGCGCCCCCCAGAAAGGCATTCGCAACCGTTACGAAATTCGAATCGCGGGAGCCATCCGCGTTGGCCCGATAAAGGCGGTCCCCGCTAATTCCGAGAAAATGGCCATCCGCTTCTCGTTGCAAAACCTGGAAGCTCTCGAGCCAGATTGGATCGCTGAGAAAGGAATCGATCGGCAATGTTCCGTCGCTGTTTAATGAAACGAGAACAGGCCGCCACTCTCTGTTCGCACGATTGAAGTCGCCGTACACGAGTAATTGCTGAGCCGAGACCGGAAAAACCGCCCGGACTGGTCCGTTGAACTCTGGAGTAAATTTTTCATCGATCGCCGCCGAGGTTTCAGCTTCGCGGATTCTGATCTCGGCAGAGGTTTCGGGAATCAGCTGAATCCCGGGCGACGGATTTTTCAGCCGTATTTGCAGAGACGTGTCCCCCTCAACCAGGCCATTGTCCAAAATCGGCACGCGGATGGAATTGGTCGTTTCACCTGGTCCGAACGCAAGCATTCCAGAACTGGGTTGATAGTTTCGCCCGGCCAAAGCAGTTCCATCAGCGGTTTCGTATTCGACCGTGGCTGCGCCTGACGTGTCGCCACGTCTCTCGACAGCCAAAAAGATATTCTGACCGTCTTCCCGCACTTGTGAAAATTTCTTCACGAGACGAACACCGGAAGCTGGAATGCTGTCGAGCGTGAACCAACCAATTTCCGCAATTTCCGAGTCTGGCGTTAGTGTTCCGGCATTAAATGCAACAACAACCTTGTTAGTTGAAAATCCACTTGCCAGAGAACTGAAACCCCAAGAACCCACCGGCAAAACCGGTTGGACGAGAATGTTTCGAGTGACATCGCCCAATTTGTCGAATTGAAGGATTCGCAACCGGGCGACCATATCCGAGGATAATACGGGATGAACGAGAATAGGCTGACCACCCGCGTCCTCGAACGCGGCCACTCGACCAGAAAACTGGGCCTCGAATGGAGCCTCGAAATTTGGATCGAACGTGCCATCGCTCTGCAATCGTTGTAAGAGCTGGATCTGTCCTCCGTTCGCCACCAGCACGCCATTCAAGAGCACGCCACCATCCTGCTGAACCTCAATCCCGATTATTCCGGATGAAATCGGCTGTCGTGGAAAGCCGCGGTCAACCATGCCCTCAGCCGTTAAATGAACCACCGAAGGCACAGGCTGGCCATTGATTGTCGCGAGTCCAGAGAGCAGCATGCTAGTGTCCGGCAGGGCACGGAGTGTGTTTGGTTTCCAGTTGAAATCGACGCCGAAGGCGGGATCGCGCTTTCCGTCACGATCAAGCATCAGGAGTCGACCAGCGTAGGGCTGATCGTAAGAACCCGCCACCGCGATTCGTCCATTCGGCAACACAGCCATGGCCGCAGGTTCGAGCGTCGCTCTCCCTTCTTCGCGCCCCAAACGTTCTCGAACGAAAGTTTCGTCCAGCGAGCCATCCATGTTCAAGCGCGCAACCGAAAACAGCTCGAGCGGATTCGCAGAGAGAGCCAGAACTCCGCCGAGCAGCAGTTTGCCGTCAGCTTCGAGTAGCACCTTGGGAAAATCCCAATAGCCAAATACAATTCGGCTGTCCAAGGCGAAGCTCTCGTCGAGAGAGCCGTCAGGGTTGAACCTGGCAAGATATCGCCGCTTCGCGCCATTTACATGAGCAAAAGCGCCCCCGATGAGGACTTTCCCGTCACGCTGGCCAAGAAGAAGCGCCGTTTTGCCATCCGCACGGACACGCGGTCCAGAACCTAGACTGTAAATCATCGGCTGCTCGTGCGTATCGATCTGGACAGTCATTTCGGCTGTGTCTTTGACCAATTCCCCATTGACCGGCGATGACAATTTTAATTTGAACCATTTGCCGAACTTGTTGGATGGATTTTTGAGGATCGGCAACCGGTAAACTCGGGTTCTCTGCCCCAGTGGAAAAACAATAATCCCAGTCTGGGCGAGAAAATCTTTTCCAGCTTGAGCGGTTGCATCCTCGGTGAGGCAGAGCACGCTTCCTATCGTGTTTGTTGCTCCCGTCCGGACAATTGTGACGACGAGATCGCTGTTGGCATTCGGCACGAATTGGAATCGGGGAACCGCAAATTCGAAGAATGAATTTGCGGGATCGTTCTCAGAGGCAAATGCGAACGGGCAAGCCGATGAGAGTAAAAGCCAGGAGAGAAAAATCCGAGATAGATGGATCAAAAGCTTTTGTATCTTCGCAGATCTATTGTGACAGGAGTCGAGGCCAACGCGGACTGCGAACCAGCCAACTGTTTTTTCGTTCATTGCTACGGACCAAAACGATCCATCCAAAACGTCTTGAGGAACGCCAAATGCAAAGCTAATCGTCTTCATCCGCCAACATTTTCACGGCCCATTCCGGGTATGGCGCGCGGGGACCTTTCATGGCGCGCCAAAGAATCCGGTTGAAGAGATCTTCCGGGCACTTGTCCATTTCATCCAACGGAAGCTTCTGCGAAACGAGCGCGTCTTTGCGGAGAATCGCGTCGGCGACTTTTTTGGCGGGCGGGTTGATTTGGTCGAGCGGAAAGCGGTTCGGCACGCTCGTGAAAGGCGTCAGGTCCGCCACATCCGTAAAGCAATCACTCATGGGCGTGGCGACCGCGTCGAGTTGGTTCATGGGCGGAAGCCCGAGAATTAGCTCCATGGTGCGGACGAGGCTCACTTGGTTGTAATGCGTGCTGACCGTTTGATTGCGCTTGGTGTATGGGCTCACCACGTAGCAGGTCGTCCGATACCCGCTGACATGGTCCCATCCCGCTTGCGGGTCGTCCTCGATGACAAACAAACAGGTTTCTGCCCAAAATTTACTATGGCTCAACGCCTCGACCACATGGCCCAAAGCTAAATCATTGTCGGCGATTTGCGCGCCGGGCGTGGGATACGATTCCTTTGCTCCGCCAGTGTGGTCGTTCGGCAGAAACAGGATCGTCAACTCCGGCAGCGTGCCGTTGGTCTCGAATGCGCGAAGTTCTTTGATGAACTCCGCTGCGCGCATCACGTCCGGAACACGCAGATCCCAACCGACAGTGTCGAGTTTGCTGTGCTTGCGCAGTGATTCAATGCCCGGTTTCGATTTCAGCCGCGTCACTCCGGTTCCGGCCTGGTAATCCTGCCAGAAATCGCGCCAGACCGCGTTGGTTTTGTGTTTGGATTTATCGGCCCAGCCCGCTTCTGTCATCATCCACTCGCCGTAATTCCGGAAAGATTTCCCGTGCGCCAGCGCGTTGTCCCAGATGAATCCCGACGAGGCCCAGGCCAAAGCATCGATGGCATCCTCTGATTTCGCGCCGGGATAGCTTCGCGGATAACCAGCCGTTAATTGCCGCTCGATGTAAGCGTTGGCCATCGCGCTGTCGGTCCATTGATGCCCATCCGCGCTTTGGACTCCGGAACAATAAGTATTGTCCAGCAGGACAAATTCGCGCGCGATCTTGTGCTGGTTTGGCGTATACGTTTCACCAAACGTGCAGAGGTTCGTGTTGCCATTGCCCTCAGGCATGTCGCCCAAAATCTGGTCGTACGTCCGGTTTTCTTTGATCACATAGAGGACATGCTTGAAAACGCTCGGCTCGCCCATGCGTTCGGGCACCGGGCGCGCCGGCTGGCCTGGACGGGCTGGCAATCGCGCCTCGGCCAATCGCGGATAGCGCATGTTGCGCAGAGCGAGTTCGGTGAAGGCCGCGAGCTCGCGCGCTGAAGGGAATGGAACGAGCGAGACGGTCCCGAAAAAATCCTTGCTGGTGAGCTTCACTGCTTCGCCCGGTTTGAACAGCTTGAGCGCGCCAAGCCCTTTAATGTTGGCGATGCACAGATTTTTTCGATTCGCATCGAACACCACCGCCCCGGGAAACCAGCCGGCCGGAAGAAGCCCGATCACTTTCGAGGCGTTGTCCTCCGGTTCGAATTGGACGATTGCGAGGGCGTTTTGGGTGCCGTTGCAGACGAAAAGCCGCCGGCCCGTTCGATCGAACGCGAGCGCGTTCGGTTGCGCCCCAAACAAGTCTCCCGGCGTTTGCCGCGCCCAAATCTTCTCCACCACCGCATCGGTTTTTGTCGAAATCACGCTTAACGTGTCGCTGCCCGTATTTGCGACCACGACGTATTTGCGATTTGGCGAAACGGCCAGCGCTGACGGGTGCAGTTCAACCGCGACCTCCGCTTTCACACCCCCGGCCGCGAGATCGATCACCGTTAGCGAACCTTTGTTCGGGATAAACCGCACCGGGTCGACTCCCACAACGGTGCTGCGGCCCGCCGGCGCTGTGACGTCCCCCTTGGCCGGGCGAGGTCCTCCAAGGTTGCTGACGTAAGCTTTGCCAGCGGCGAGAACGATGTCGAACGGCGCGACGCCCGTGTCCCACGAACGGAGAGTTCGCCCGCTGGCCGCGTCCAATTCGTAGAGTTTGTTTGCGACATTCCCGGCCACGTAGATCTTTTTTCCATCGCTCGATATTGCCAGACCAGTTGGAATTTCATTTTTAGTCTTTACCTTGGGCAGGCGAAACACGAGCGGAAGCCCCTCCAGCTTGCCCTCGGCAACTGCAATCGCTCGAACTGTGCCGCTGGCGGTCGTGAAGTAGACGCGCTTTCCGTCCGGCGCAAATGTCAGCCCGTTAAAACTCGTTTCCACGGTCTCTGGCGTGGCGGCCGGCTTCCTTGCGCGCGGCCGGCCGGTGACATCTTTGGCTTTTGGTTCGAGCTTCGAGGCCGGTTTATTCGTCGAGAGGGAAGACTTCTGCAAAATGCGTCCTGTGGCCGGATCGATTGCCACCAACACTCCTGATTTGCCGGCCGTCACGAGAAGCTTGCCATCGGGGCTGAGCGCGAGCATTTGGGGGCGCATGCCCGGCAGTTCAACCTGAGTGCCTGCAGGAGTGAGCAGTTGGCCCGTCGGAGTGAGGTAACGATTCTCCGCGACGCGGCCGATCGCGGCGGGCCAAGCGGGCGGAGCTTTCTCAGCGGTTTTGAGAATATGTTTGCAGCCACTGCTCAGGAGAAGGCTGAAAACAAAAGCCCCTGTGGCAAAACCAATCCGTTTCCTGAAACGCCAAGCCCATCGCGGCCGAGCCACATTCGCCGAAGCACAACGTGCAGAATTCACGCGCGGAGCGTAGTTGCTTCCGCGCGGGCGCGTCAATCGCATCTCCTGGACGGGCGGCGGCACGTTGCAATCGGCGGCGGCCATCGGCGCTGCGTTCGCGGATGTGCCCGGCGCAAAAAGTCCTCTAACGGTCACCGCAACGGAGGCCAGCCAGTTTTATCGACTGAGACGCTGAACGTTGATTTCACTTCTTCGCTGGCGGACACGCGCCTAAGTGGCTCGGCGCCTCTGCTCCTGCGCCAAAGCAGAACCACACGGTGGTTTCCCTGAACTCGCTTTCGGGTTTTCCGGGGCGCCTCCGTTTTGCTATTTAAGACCTGTGCGCCGCAGGGGGGCGCGGCGCTGCCTTTACCTGGCACGCCTAAAACTGTTGTTCGAACCATGAACCCAACGTCTAAATTTGTCGTGATTACCGGCGCCACGCGCGGGTTGGGCCGAGCGATGGTCCCCGAATTTATTCGCCTGGGCCATCAAGTTGTCGGGTGCGGACGCAGTCGGGATGTGATCGATTCCCTCTCCCTCGAATTTCCGCATCCGCATCATTTCTCCGCGCTCGATATTTCTTCCGACGAGCAGGTAAAAACATGGGCTCAACACATTCTGGATAAAATTGGTCCGCCCGATCTATTGCTCAATAACGCCGCGATCATCAATCCAAACGCCTTTTTGTGGAAAGTCCCCGCGGACGAATTCTCCCGGGTGATTGACGTGAACATCAAAGGCGTGGTGAACACCATCCGGCACTTTGCGCCGGCCATGATCGCGCGGCGCAAAGGAGTTATTGTGAACTTCAGCAGCGGGTGGGGACGCGGCGCCGATCGCGAAGTCGCGCCATACTGCGCCACGAAATGGGCTATTGAAGGATTGACTCAGGCCTTGGCGCAAGAACTGCCCGAGGGAATGGCCGCCATCCCTCTCAACCCGGGCATCATCAATACTCAAATGCTCCAAAGTTGCTTTGGATCGTTCGCCGAGTCGTTTCCCGCGCCGGAAAAATGGGCCAGCGCCGCAGTTCCGTTCCTGTTGAAGCTTGGCCCAAAGGAAAACGGCAAGCCATTGACGGTGCCGTAACCCGCGCGGTGTTATATTAGCCCGCAGACGGCTCAACAAAAGGATGGGCGAGACTTTGCATCCAACCCCATGAAATCCCCGGGCTAGCGCATTTGCTCTTTGCACGGAAGCCTCTTGCCTTTAGGGTCGGCGCATGGCGCATGCGTCTAAAAAACAGAAACCCAAAGCGATCATGCTCGGCCTCGGCCTCAATTCGGATGGTCACAAGCGGCTCACCACCGGCCCGAACTTCGCGCTCGTCGGCGGCTCCAAGGAAGTCCACGAAGAAATGACGGAGAAAGTCGTGAAGATAAACGAGAAACTCACCGCCAAAGGAAAGACGCTCGACCACGTTTCACAGGAAGAATTCCGAGATATCGCAGAATCAGTCGGGTTAAAGGCGCACCAACCGAACAGCCGCAATTAGCGAAAGCGCGGAAGTCGCAAGGCTTTCAAACTTCGCCCGGATAATTCCTCCCGGTCGCTCGCCCCGGTTTCACGCCGAGCGCGATGGATTCGAGCTTTTGATCCTGTCCCGCAGTTCGGCCGCCCGCTCGTAATCTTCGCGACGAATCGCCTCTTGGAGTTCGTGCTCGAGCTTTTCCTTTTTCGAGAGCGGCCGTTGGGAATTGAGCTCGCGGGCGAACCCTTCTAACGATTGGATCTCGCCGCTCGGTTGGGGAGGTTCAGGCCGGGAGACATCACGATAAAATCGGCGGAGCAAGTCGAGCCCTTCGTCCACAGCTTGCAAAGCCGTTTTGTAATCTCCCGTCTCGATCGCCAGCATCGCTTCCGCGCGCGTCTTGAGCAAAATGAGCTGCGGCATCAAGTGTTGAAACGGCCACTCCACTTCTCCGAAGGAACCATATTTCCTCATGAACTCAAAGGCGCGCAAGTTGCGCTCGGTATCGCGGAGCACTCCTTCAAATTCGTGCAATTGATATAGACAAATATAGCGGTGATGAAACTGAACTGCCTCCTGCTGCATCTTGGCGCAGTCCTCATTGCTCAAACTGAATTCATCGTCCCTGTGGCCGGCCTCTTTCCGGAAGCGCTTGAGCCGCGCTTCGAAATGTTCAAGCAGTGTTTCGTGGCCGTACGGCCGTTTCCCGTCGGGCCTGCCTTGCGCGTTCATTTGCAGTATCCCTAGATCCAATCGCAACTGGATCTTTTCCACGCCGGATTTGGATTTGAATTTTCGGACCGAGATTTGCCCAGGTTCGTAATCCCAATCTTCGAGAAGGCGGGAAATGTCGAATCTCATGGCCCGACTATGGCTTGATCAGCAGGTGAAGTCAACGCGGCGCAGCCCCGTTTCTCGGCCCTTTTCTTGTCGACGACTCCGCCTCTTTTGTCGGACTGGCGTCAATGGCATGGCGCCGCCGGAATGAAAACAGCTCTTGAGCCGGTCTCGGCTTTTCGGCACAAACGAGCGTGCTCACGCACGTCGCCATTCACGAAAGCCAATTTCCGGACCAGGTCCACCGCTCGCTTGTGGCGGCGCTCCGATCGCGCCAACTCAGAAACAAATTCCATTATGAGAGCTACAAACAGGCGCGAAAATGGATCGCGCTGCACGAAGCATTTTCCCCGGCCCGGCGGCGCCCCCACGTTATTCAACTTTACGACGACTGCTTCCGCGGAGCACTGGATGCGCTCCGAAACGACGGGTGCGATCTAATCGGCTTGTGCGTTGGCAACGGTTGGAAAGAAGCTCGCCTCGCCTCGATCTTGCGCGCCGCCGGCAAACAGTTCTCTTATGGCCCATCGGATTCGAGCGTGCCGTTGGTCTTGTTGGCTCAACAAGCCGTGCGCGATATCGCCCAGGAATGTCACCCGCTCGTTTGTGATTTTGAAACCGCTCCCGACTGGCTTAGCCTGTTCTCTGAAATGCCGCGGAGCGCGGAGCAGCGACTCTTCACCCTCTTCGGCGCCTTTCATAATTTCGAGCCGCCCATGGTGCTCGGCCAACTCAAGCGGCTTCTCGCCCCGGCGGATGCCTTGCTCGTGAGTTTAAATCTTGCGCAAGGGGACGATTACGCCGAAAGCGTTCGCGCGAGTTTGCCTGAATACGATAACGAACTGACGCGGGATTGGCTGGCAGCTTTCCTCAATGATTTGGGAATCGAGAGCGACGCCGGCGAAATGGAGGTGCTCGTCGAAGAATGCCCGTTTCATACGGAACTGCTCAGGATCGCCGTTTACTTTCGCTTGAAACAGCGCCGTCTGCTCCAGCTTTCAGGCGAGGAAATTGAATGGGCTGCGGGCGATTCTGTGCGGCTCTTTTTTTCCTACCGTTACACACCCGAACGGTTCCGAGCGTGCTTGAGCCCCTGCGGCATTCATGTGGCCCAGCAATGGGTATCCGGAACCGAAGGTCTATTCCTCTGCCGCGCGGCGTAGCGCAAACAGTCCTGTCTGCGGATTAAGGGAACTTTCCAGTTCCTCCATGCAACAGAGCGATTGGGAAATCGCCGCGCTCGGCAGCCACCTCTCCTCCCAAGCGCCAAGCGTAAGGGAAGACAAAACCCGCGCCGGCGCCTGAAATTTCCTTGCAGTCAAACCGGGATGGGCTACGGTGCGCCGCACAGCTCTGTGTTGGTCCTTCTGCTATTCTTTTGTTCGGGCGCGACTGCACTCATCTACGAAGTGCTGTGGTCGAAGTACCTTTCGCTGCTTTTAGGGAGCACCGTTCAAGCGCAAACCGTGGTGCTGGCCGTTTTCATGGGCGGCCTCGCTCTGGGCAATCGGTTGTTCGGAAACCGTTCCGACCTGCTGAAGATGCCGCTCGCTGTCTATGGCTATTTGGAATTGGCTATTGGGTTGTGCGGCTTCCTTTTTCCACAGCTCTACCAGATCGGCGACTGGGCCTATATCAAGCTGGGCACACCGATTTTTGAGTGGCCCATCTTCCTTCTCCTGACAAAACTGCTGATTAGCACCGCGCTGCTCTTGCCCCCAACCATTCTGATGGGCGGGACCCTGCCCCTTCTCGCTGCCTGGATTCAACGCCAGCCAGAGTACGAAGCGGCCTCCCGCGTCGGTCTGTTTTATGCCGTCAACAGCCTCGGCGCAGTCGCCGGCGCCGCGTTGGCGGGGTTATTCCTGGTTCGCGAGTATGGAATTGTGTTCAGCCTCGACGCTGCCGCGCTGGTCAATCTGTTAGTAGCTGCGGCCGCCATTCTCTTGAGCACACGCGAAGCTTCATTTGTGCGAAGTGTCCGGACAGAACCCACCGCTCTAAAACCGTCGTCAGGGAGTTTAGGCTGGCCAGCAATGTTAGTCGCGGTGACGGGCGGAACATCGATGGGACTCGAAGTGCTAGCTTCACGATCGTTGATATTAGTCGTCGGCGGATCGTTGCAAGCGTTCGCGCTCGTCTTGATGGCGTTCATTCTCGGGATCGGGCTTGGCAGTGTGTTCATTTCGTCCTGGCGATTCGTCAAAGGACGCGAGCATGGCTTTTTATATATCCTGCTGCTCGGCGCCGGAACTTTGGTTTCTGTTTACGTCATTTATATCGAGCAGTGGATTGTCATCTATTCCCAAGCCCGCTCTGGGCTGGCCAGCAACGCCGCGGGCTACATTTGGCATCAATTGTTGATTTCCGGCCTGGCGATTTGTTTGCTTGGCGTCCCGGCCGCCTTGCTGGGCGCGGTCGTTCCGCTCGCTATTCGAACTGTGGCGGAGACGCCTTCTCTCATCGGACAAAAGGTCGGCCGGCTCCTCACATGGAACACAATCGGCGCGGTCGTCGGAGTCCTGCTGACTGGCTTCGTGCTCATGCCTTTGTTTGGCTTGCGCGGCGCATTCGCGATTCTGTCCATCGGATTGATTTTCCTCGCCGGCGCGATCGCGGCGGTCCGGCGCGAAAGAATCCCCCTAGCCATTGCCGCCTGCCTGACGATCGCGCTGCTGATTGGAATCAACAGCAAAGGCGAAGATTGGCGCGTGGTGATGCGTTCCGGGGCGTTCCGCCTGCAAAGCGTGGCCTTGAGCAGCCGAAGCTTGGAGACGCTGAAAAAAAGCGTCGACCTTTTGTTTTATAAGGACGCTCCCGACGCCACTGTTTCTGTGGAACGGACCAAGCGCCGGGCCACGAACGAGCTGGTCCTTCGGATCAACGGCAAACCGGACGCGTCAACCACGGGCGACCTCGCCACGCAGTTCCTAATGGGCCATTTGCCGCTCATCATGCGTCCCGGCGCGAAGGATGTTTTCGTGCTCGGCTTCGGCAGCGGGATCACAGCTGGCGCCGCTCTCACTCACCCGATCGATCGCCTGGTCATCGCCGAGAATTGCCGTCCCGTTTTGGAGGCAGGACCGCTCTTTGGCGAATTCAATCGAAACGTTCTCACCCACAAGAAAACCGTCGTTCGCAACGAAGACGGCCGCGCCGCGCTCAAACTCAGCCGCCAACTCTACGATGTGATCATTAGCGAACCGTCCAATCCATGGATGGCAGGCGTGGCCACCGTGTTCAGCAGAGATTACTATCAAATCGCGGCGAGCCGGCTCAAGCCTGGCGGATTAATGGCGCAGTGGTTTCATACCTATGAAATGAACGATGAAGTCGTGTTCCTGGTCCTGCGGACGTTTTGTTCGGTGTTTCCTTACGTCGAGCTGTGGGAACCGCAAGCCCGGGATCTCCTCTTGATTGGTTCCATGCAACCTTGGGAATCGAACCAAGCTGTTTTTGAACGCGCTTTCGAAAACCCCGCAACGCGTCAAGATTTGGCCAAGCTCGGCATTGTTTCAGGCGCAGGCATCTGGGCGCGGCAGATCGCTTGCCAGTCGACCGCCTTTGCAATTGCAGGCGATGGTCCCATCGAATCAGACGAACTCCCGATCCTGGAATATGCGGCGCCACGGGCATTTTTTGTCGGCAAAACATCGGAAGCCCTTTTCAATTTCGACGAGCGCACCAAACAGTTCCCCCTCGCTCCTGCCGCAAAGGTCTCGACCTTGCGCAGCGTTCCGGACGATCTATTGCTGTCGTTCTTTTCGGGATTCTCCACCGCCAACCCGGAGCTCACTCGATGGCTGCAAGGCGGCTCGCCTTTTCAACCGGCCGAACCGCTCGCGCCCATCGTATTCAGGCCGCCTGGGACATACCCGACGAACGTGACTGCCACGACGAAAATGGTCCCGTTGTTCGCCGAACTGCTGCGTCTGGAAACATTGTTCCTGAGCCGGCCGGACGACTGGAGCGCGCATTGCGACGCTGTGGAAGCTATTCTGGAAAAGCTCGTGCGGGAAAATCAGCTGAAGCCGGAGCAATTCCGGCCGGCCTATTACGCTGCGGTGTCAGCTCGTTATGCCATCGGCCACCAAGATCTGACGCGAGCGGTTAAATTGCTCAAGCTTGGGCTCACTTTTCAGAACGACGACCAACAACTATTGTTTCTGAGCCGGCTCCTTGATCGAATTTTGCCTCCGGCAAAACCATGAAACTCTCCCAGCCTCACGACGAGTGAAGCGAACCGCGCGCCCCACAGCAGACAGCTGTTTAAAATTGTCGAAGCGTTTCCAACACCGCGCGGGTTTTTGGCACTTCATGCGTCCGGAATAAATCCGTTTTCCCCAACGCCGCCAGCACCGCAAAGAACGGCTCCGCGCTGCGCACTTCCTCGCCAAAATATTCAAACCCGTGCGGCAGCGCATGGCAGATCGGATATCCAAGCGATCGCAATCGGAAAGTGTTCAAAAATGTGGTCATCTGGTGCCGCACCCGCGCCGCGCTGTCCTGAAGATTCCGGTAGTAAAACCCCAAACCCGGATCGAGAATGATTTTATGGAGACCGCACTTTTGAGCGGTCTCGATTTGGCGCGCGAAATACTCCCGCATGAGAGCGATAGGGTCGCTCCCGAAGTCGAACTCCCCCACCTCGCGGACATTCTCCCCCTGCACATAGCAAATAATCACCGCGGCCTCGTGCTCGGCGGCAGCCCGATAAATCGGTTCCGTCTCGGTGGAGCCTGTCAAATTGACAATGTTCGCGCCAGCCAGGAGCGCAGCTTTGGCCACTTCCGGGAGATACGTTTCAATAGAAACCAAAATCCCGGCCTTGCGCAGCCCGCGCACGATCGGAAGCAACTGTTCGTTTTGTTTCAGTTCAGCCACGCGCGCCGCATGGGCCAGCGTCGACTCGGCGCCAACGTCGACAATCGCTGCCCCTTGCGCCGAAAGGATTTTTCCCCGACGAATGGCCGCGTCCGAATTCAAACAAACACTTTCTCGATACCACGAATCCGGCGAAAGATTGATCACACCCATGATGGCAGGCTCGGCATTAAATCGAAACGAATGGCCGCCGACTGAAAACTCCGCCACCACCGCTTGAGCGGCCGGCCGATTCCTTTCGAGCAGCTCTGCCAAGAATTCCAAACGCAACATGATTTTAAATGGCTGATTTAATTCCCGGAGTTGATGCGGGCTGCTGCTCTTCCCCAGCCGGAGTCAGCGGGAAGGCTGCGGCTGCGTTTCGGCTCGCAAGTTCGGCTGCAACCGCCGCCAAGCAGCCATCGAACGCGCCAGGTGTTCGCGAGCGTCCCCGCCAATGCCGTAACATTGGAGGCCGATCGGTCCGCGATATCCCAATTGTCTTAAAGTGCGAAGAAACTGGCCGACATTGAATGAGCCTTGGTCCAGCGGTTGGATGTACCGATCCCAGCCAGGCTTCTCATCCAACGTGTCCGCCCCATTGATCGACACCGCCCAAAGCCGCGGCATGGCCTGTTTCAGGAGGGGTTCGTAATTGCGCTGGCGATCGACTCTCAACCAATGGCAGAGATTAAACATGATTCCGACGTTCGGACGATCCACCTTGTCCGCGACGCGAACGGCGTCTTCGACCCGTTCGATCCAGGAACTCTGATGCGGGTAAAGGAGCAATTGGGCATCTGTTCCGCGCGCGAGGTCCGACATCTCTCGGAGAATTTCCACCGCGCGAGAATCGCCGGCGAGATCGGACGGTTTCATGCCGTTGACTAGCAAATCAAATTGCACGCGCCGCCCCTTGACGAGCGCCAGGACTTCCCCAAACCGCGCATCGTAGGGAGCTTTTCCAGGCGCGACGTCGACGGTCATGGTGATTTGAAAGAGCTTCAGCCCCGCGGCATCGAGTGTTTTGAGCCGCTGCGCCACACCGTCCAGCCAGATATGGCCGACGCCCTCGAACCCGAGGTCCTTGAGCATCTCTGCTTGTTGTTCGTACGTCCGCTTTTTAGCGTCATGCCAATCAATGCAGAACGGGAAAAAAGGATAATCGGTGGGCGATGCGGCTCTGACGAACGAAGATTGGACCAGCCAACTCAGCAGGATCGCTTGGAACAACGGGAAGGATCGTTTCATTTTAGTGGCGCGCCCGCCGCGATTCGAACGCGGGACCCACTGCTTAGAAGGCAGTTGCTCTATCCACCTGAGCTACGGGCGCGAAGTGGCAGAACAGTAAACAGTCGCTGCAAATTTCGCAAGATTCCTTGGATAGAGTCGTGCGCTTTGGTACGTTTGCCGCATGACTGAGCAGAACCGAATTGTGATTGACCGTGCGATCTGCCATGGCAAACCGGTCATTCGAGGCACACGAATGCCGGTGACGATGATCGTCGGCAGCCTGGCAGGCGGCATGACGTTCGAAGAGGTGCAGCGCGAGTACGACCTCGCTCGAGAAGACATCCAAGCAGCGTTGAAATTCGTGGCTGACATCGCAGAACAGGAGTCATTCCATCCTCTGCCCGTGTGAAGCTGACGAAGAGTTGGCTCAGGCGATCACTTATTACGCGGAGATCGATGCGGAATTGGGGAAGCGTTTCTACTGCGAAATCGAACGGCTTTACTCGCCCTACGCTTCACGAGCTTTCGAGTTGGCCGATTGCTTGACGGAGTCTGGCAATAGACTATCGTTAGTCTCATGCCAGCAGTCAAAAGACCGGCTTCGTCGAGGCCGAAGCGCTCGGGGTTCAATGAGGGCGCCGAGAGCTATTCTCTGAGCCATGCGAAGGCATATTTGGGACGCTTGACTGAAAAGGCGATTCGGGGAGAAACCGTTTACATAATCCACGGGCGGCATCGTTTCGTTTTGCAACCGGTTGCGGAAATCGAGCCGATTCCTGCCCGGCCGGTGGGCTATTTCCAATTGGAGAAGGAGGACCACGCGCTGGACAAGAGATTGGCCTCGGCAAACGTGGTTCCTGATCCGAATCGCGAATGAAGCAATGGGACATCTATACGTTTCCGTTTCCTCAAGGCGATCATCCCGCGGTAATCCTTTCGCCGGACGAGCAGTGCTTGAATCCTGATGTTCCGGAGGTCAACGTCCTTTTCTGTGCTTCGCACCGGCCTCTGTCGCGTCCACCAAAGCGGTTTGAAGTGGTGCTCGATGAAAGCGACGGGTTGGATTGGAAGTCCGCTGTTCGGTGCCACAAAATCATACTCGTCAGCAAGGCGCAATTGACCGCTCTGCGGGGACAAGTATCGCAGGCACGGCGACGCGAAATTGGGCGTAAGCTGGTAGAAGTATTTCGACTCCCACTCTGACGAAATGCTTTCGGGCGGAAATTTCATGGATTATTACTTTTTCGTCATCGGACCATGACAATGAGTTGGGAAACGCCTTGGGGGTCAGATCTCGACATTTGACAATTGTGGCCCATGCCATGCCGATAACGTCGAGGTCATAACCAGACCACTACCTCACCGCGCGTTGAACCCGGCAATATCACCCAATCACCGTCGCGTTCTTTCCATTCCTTTCCATCCACCGTGACATGCCGGATCGGACGGCTCGACCGGAACCGAAGCCGGATCTTCTCGGGCGGATTCCGCTGCGGCCCTTCCACTCGGGCGGTGATTTGATTTCCGCGGGATTCATAAATGACAGAAACAGGCCCGAAGTAAGTGGCGGCGCGCTCGATCCCGCATTTTTTGCCGGCCGTGAGCCAATCATGCGGCACGGCCTGGCCAAGCCAGAGTTCGTTGCCATGTTCGCGAACGAAAATTTGCCGAAGCCAGCCGGCCGCATTCGCTTCGTCGGAGCTCTTGAAGTGGTCGCCGCGCCAATCGCCCATCTGCGGCAACGCGTGCTCGGTGTTCATGTGCACGTCGGGAAAATGGCTGACCGCAATCGCGTTGAACATCGCGCGCAAGGCGTTCTTCACGTCGTCGCGGTCGAGATACGGTTCAACATCGAGGAGCAAACAGGCCTGCATCGACATGCCTCCGCGGCTGAACCAGTGCTTGTCGAAATCATTCACTGTGTAGCCGTATTGATTGGAAAGAAAAAGGTTGTCCTCGTAATCGTTCAGAATGCTCTGCGCCTCGGCCGAGCGGGCGTCGAGCGCGCGCGTGATGAGCAGATGCATCGCCCCTTCGAGGGTTTCGCAAATCCATCCAAAACTTCGTCCGCGCCGGTGAACCTGCGATGGAATGTGCGCCACGGCTGTGCCATTGCGCAACCTCACTACTGGGGAACGCTGCGCGGCGGCGTGAAATGCGGCAAGCAATCGGGCGTGATACGCGTCGGCCTCACGCCGGATGCGCCCCGCCTCGGGATGATGGATTTGCTCGAGAGCCCAAGCCGCCGAGTCAAGTCCGCGCCAGGAATAACAACTCGTCGAGAGCCAGAACCACCAATCGCCAATGTCTTCGAGCCGGCCGGCTGGCAACAAACCTTTGGCGAGATCATTCCGGGATTGAGTTCGTTCCGCCTGGCGAATGATCCAGTTCGCTCCTGCGATGACGCCGGGCGCTGCGCCGTTGAGCCAATTGGTGTCGCGAGTGAACCGAAAATGCTCGGCCATGTTCCACAAAATCCAGCCGTGATGCTGATTGTATCCGCCCGCTTCATAACCGCCCGCCCCATAAAGCACCCCCTGTTTCGAATCAAAATCACCCGGCAGGCCAACCGTGCTTTGATAGTGCAACCAGCCGTCCAAACAATCCTGCGCTTCCCTGTGGTACCCGCGGCGGTCGAGGTCTACCACCATCATGCACGACTCATTGCCATACGCGCCGTAGCCGAACGATCCGACGCGCGCGAACCGCCGGTCGCTCTTTGGTTCGCGTTCGCAGTTGATCAGCAAATGCGAGGCGTGAGCCCGATAGAATTGGTCGAGGATCGGTTCGGGCGTGATCAGCCGCGCGCTTTCGTTCATGCGCCGCCGCCAGTAATCCGCCACCGCGTTCCGTTCACGATCGAAATCCAAATGCGCGAGCTTTTCCTGTTCCTCAGAGCCTTCGAGCGGGAAATAGGGAAACTTGATAACGACTGTCGCCCGGTCGCCTGATTTCAAATTCCAACGCAGGGGCGTGTTGCTCGACCCTTTTCCTGAAACAATTTGGCCGCGCAACCGCTGCCCTGCCCACAAGAAGCCGTTCTCATCGTGACGCAACTCGACTTGTTTATTCCCGACCTTGAAGTCGAGAGGAAGAACCGCTGTCCGTTCCTCTGCCGAAGGGTTCAAAAACTCAAACCGCCCCATGAACACAACAAACGTGTCGGAGGCAGGAACCGGTCCGGCCGGTCCAGTGCCGGCAAGCGCGGTGAGAAATGCGGTCTGCTTGATTTCGAGCCCTCCATCGCGCCAAACACTCTCACAGATCGGCAAGGTTTCCTCTTGCAAGTGCCGCTCGGCCGCATCGCCTTTTAACCCGAAACTCATCTGTCCAGGGGCGGCTTCCCAGGCCAAACGCGGCGTGTCTTGGCCTGGACGATTCTTCAAATAATGATCGTTTGACCGAAAGAAAAGTCCGCCATTCGCATCGAGCCGGAAACGCTGGCGGCCTCCATCCAACCCGAGCGGAAAATAGATGCGTGACTTTTTCGGGGGCATGCCTGACCAAGCCGCGCGCCAGTTTTGCTCTGGCATTTCTTTGACGCGTTCGTAGAGGGTTTTTCCTGCAGCCTTTTGAGCCGAGGCCAACTGGGCGAATGTTCTCGAATCATCTCCTTTCAGCACAGCGGCTCCAAGCGTCGGAACAAACAAAGGACCGCTGGCCAAATCTTCCACCGCAAAAGTAACCGCCCGGGATCCAGCGCGCGCCGTCACGAGCGTTTTGTCGAATGTGTTCGGGTCCGGGTTCTTCGTCACGCTGACTCGCCCAATCGAAACCGTGCCGCTTGGATCTTCCCTGGCCAGCAATGTCCCGTTGAAGATCTCCCATTGCACGCGCTCGCGAGGGGCCTCCGCCCATTCGATTTTGAATTGCCGGTCTTCCGTGTCTGAATCTGTCCAGGCCTCGATCTTCTTGAGTTCTGGCAGCGCGCCCGACGAACGGACGCGGATCTTCAGCGTATAACGAAATTCGGCGGGATAACCTTTCACTTGCGGGAATTCATGAGCGTTCACCGGGTGAAATCGAAATCGAATCGAGGTTCCATCAACGGTTTTATCCGCATCAGCAGTGCGCCACCCGCCTTCAAACCAATTGCCCAACTCCATCCAACCGACATCGCCGCCGCCAGGCTCCGCGTTTTTCGGCAGATGCTGCTGCGGCCAGTGGCTGCCCCAATACTCGAGTTGGACACTCTCCGCGCGTTCAAGCGGCTTGGCAAAAGTCACTCGGACTTCATGAACTTCTCGCGGGTCCTCCCAATAAATTCCAGCGCCGTCCGAAAGCGGAAAGCCGAACGGGGCGGCGTCGAATCGTTCAGCGTGAGTGGTCAGAAGTGTTGGGATGAGGAGAAACAGACTCCGGAGATTTGAGTTCATGTTCGAGGGGTTCTGCTGTGTTGGGGAATCTAACCAGAATTCCTTGCGGTCGGAATCAAAAAAGCCGGAGGCCCAATCTCGATGATCTCGAGGAGGAGTGCAAAGGTGGAAACCCTTGACCTGGAATTCCAAGATCTAGTGAGGCGCGCCTCTGACCAGGCGAGCTCACCGAAAAATCGCGCGTTCTGATCCAAACGGCGTTTTCCGCCCGCGCCTCACTCATAGATTCCTTGAGTCGGAATACTCCGAAGTCGGAGAGACTGAAAAGTTGATTCAGATGCAATAACTTCTGAGGTTCAAGGAATCTAGCCAAAGGAATTTGAAATTCGAAATGAGGATACTTAAATCCGAAGCACTAAATCCGAAATCCGAAATCCGATTGATCTAAGAATCTGAGAGGTTTTGCGACCAGAATGTCGAGTGACGAATCTAGTGCTGGATGATCAGCGACCAACTGTTGAGGGCGCCTGTCTGGCTGTTCTTGGTATCTCTGACTTCGAGTGTCCAAGTGCCAGTCACGTTTTGGCCTTCCAAACTCGTGAGGTTCCCCATCGGCACAAATGAACCGGTGAATGTTCCCGACCCAGCTGTGATCGACCTGCTGGCTTCATCATCAAACATCGTGCTCTGATATGCCGTCCCGCTCAACCCAGCCACCAATTGAATCACCGCCCCGCTCGGGCTGTGCAAATAAACCGCCAGGTCCGACAAGCGGGTGTGCGTGATGTTCAACTGCACATTGAGGTCTCGGATGGCGTAGGCATCGGAAATCGCAATCGTCGAATTCAACGTGCCCGCATCCGGAATCGCTTGCGCCTTCGCGTTGCTGTAAACCGTCAATCCTTGCACCGTCACCGTCACCGTCGCTGCAGCAGAGTTCAACGACCCGTCACTCGCTTGATACGTGAACGTGTCCGTCCCGCTAAATCCCGCGTTCGGCGTGTAAACAACCGTATTGTCCGGATTCAATGAAACCGTTCCGGAGTTCGGTTGGGTCAGGTTCACAACCGACAGCGCACCTCCATCCGGATCGCTGTCGTTCGCCAAGAGCGGAATGGTCACCGAAGTGTTCTGCTGAATTGTTGCGCTGTCGTCGACCGCGATCGGCGCCTGGTTCGCGCTGGTTGTCGTCGTTCCACCCGTTGAGCTGCCAGTGGTCGTTCCGCCGTTCGTTGCCGCCGTCGTCGTCACGGCATCGTTCTCCGGTCCGCCTTGCGTGTCGCGCCCTGCCTGCACGTTGCCCGGCTGCGGATCGCGCGGCGAACCCTTCTGATCGCCCCACTGCGGGTCTTGCGCAGTGATCAAGCCCAATTCAGCGTTTGGTTCGCTGATCGTTTGATCCGCGCCGCTCGCCCGCGCCAAATCCAACAAGAACTGTTGAATCTGCGGTGTTGGAGCCCGAATCACGGTTGGATCGCCAAACGGACTGAACGGAACAAAGTAGCTGTTGAATTCGCCGTTCCAATCGAACATCCGATCGTTGCCAGTGTTGGCAATCAACACATCCAAGCCGCCGCCGCCGAAGACAAAGTCTCCATCCGCGAACAGGGCCGCGTCCGGTTGAGTGTTCAACCCGCCATTCGTGTCCAGATTATCATCGGCATTCATCAGATCGTCACCCATGCCGCCGAAAATCCGGTCGTGCATCGTCCCGCCCACTAACCAATCGTTGCCCAGATCGCCAAAGATCCGGTCCTTCCCGTCATCAATCTTTTGCCCAGCCCCATCCACCGCGTCGAAGTTCATGAAAAACCCAGCCTGCCCATTGAAGCTGTCAATGCGCTTGAGCGGATTGTTCGCGTCGAACGCCGCCAATTTCCGCGTCACAGGATCGTACGCAATCGGCGCCGTGTCAGATTGCGGATCGGAATTGTAGAACGCCGCCTGTGCTTCCGCGCCCGAAATCGCATCATCCCCCGCCCCGCCATGGATGAAGTCATCTCCCAATCCACCGTAAATCACATCCGTGCCGCCCACTTCGAACGCGGCCAAGTCCACCGTCTTCAGCAAGTGCCCAGTGATGAACTCAACCGCACCGATGAACGGCCCCGGTACCGTGAAGTTCACCTGCTGGTTGGCTACCGTCAGACCATTCAGCGGCTCGGTTAATCCATTGCGGCTGGTGAAAATCTTTCCGTCATCACCCACAATCCCGTCTTCTCCCGCGCCGCCGTAAATCCGGTCGCTGCCCGTCCCGCCATAAATTTCATCGTCCTGGCCTTCGCCAAAGATCACGTCATTACCCTTCATCCCATGGACCGTGTCATCGCCAGCTTCGCCATGAATCACATCTGCCGCGCCAATATCACTGGCTGCCCCGCCCAGCGTGTAATCCAGCAGGACCAACGCCCGCGGAATAATCTTCAACGTTCCGTAACTGTCATAATTGAATGTCAGGAACGCGCCCGTGCTGGCCCCATTCCGCCCAACCAATCGCACGATCTCGCCGTTGTCACCCAGGATATAATCCGCATCGCGCGCGTGGCCGTTGGCTGTCACGTTGCCCGCGTCATTCCGCGTAATGGCCGAGCCATCGCCACCGTAAATTGTATCCAACCCATCCGGCCGCATGCTCGGCCCAGTCAAGCCATACAAATCGGAACTGCCGCCCATGATGTCGTCCTGGCCACGATCGCCATAAATCAGATCGTTGCCGCCACCGCCTTCGATGTAATCATCACCATCAGTCGCGTTGTCCGCCGAGGGCAATAACAGACCCGTCGCCAGATCCAGCGACCCGTCGCCGCGCATCACGTCATCGCCCAACTCGCCGAAGATCACGTCGTCATTAGCTCCGCCCGCAATCAGGTCATTGCCAGAGGTGCCAGCCGCCGGGGCCGTCGAGTGATCGTAAATCTCGATGATCCGTTCCGACACGCCCGTCGGATCGATCTGCGGCGTCCCCGTGGCTTGCGACGCGCCGGTCGCATCGTAAATCTGGCCGCCCACCAAAACACGGATCCGCTTGCTGAGCGCATCCCCGCGCCGCTCGATCTTCGCATTGTCGCCCGCAATCACGTCGTTGCCCGTCCCGCCATCAATGCGATCGTTGCCGTCCTGGCCGCCCGCCACGTTGTGCCCGCCGATAATGTCGTCATCACCGTTGCCGCCAAAGATCGTGTCGTTGCCCTGCTGGCCCAGCACAATGTCATCACCATCCTCAGCGTAAATGACGTCGTCGCCGCCCAAATCCAGGTTGCTCTTGTCAATCGCGGTGAAAGTGAACGGCCGCAAAGCGCCAAGCATATTCAACGGCAGTTGATCCGCCAGCACGTCGCCCGTGACCTTGCCATGATCGCCAAACACTAGATCGTTCCCCGCGCCCGCATGAATCGTGTCGCCCGCCGTTCCGCCGAAGACGAAGTCGTTGCCTGAACCAGTCGTGATTGTGTCAGTCCCGCCATCCGTCGGCGCAAACGTGCTGATCTCATCAATGTCACTCGGATCAGCGTCAGTAGCGATGGAATTGATGTAGCCGTTGTCACCAAACACCACGTTTCTGCCATCGCCCGCGTTGATCGTATCATCGCCTTCCCCGCCAAAAATCAGATCGTCACCGTGGCCTGCCGTAATCGTCTCGTTGCTGCCTACGCCCGACCCGATCGTGCTGACCTGACCGAGCGTGATCGCGAAAACGCCATTGGCTAAACCGCCCAACCGGGGCGCGTCTGCTATCGCCGACGTAATCGAGCCATTGTCACCTAGGATGAGGTTTATGCCATCGCCTGCGGCAATCGTATCATTGCCAATGCCACCAATCACAATGTCAGTTCCTGCGCCAGCGAAGATCTGATCGTCACCACCATCCCCCAGGTTCAACGAAGTGATCCGGTCGATGTCAAACGCGTTCCGATCGTCGTTCGGCAAAGCTCCTGCGCCGTATTGCAACGCGCGATCTTTTGCAGTCCAGTCAATAAGCCCGCTGTCCCCAAAGACAATGTTGTTGCCTTCGCCCGCATGAATCAGGTCGCCGCCGATGCCGCCGAGGACAAGGTCATTCCCGTTGCCCGTCGTGATCGTGTCCGTGCCTCCAATGGTCGACGAAATGGTCGTAACGAGTCCCAACGTGATCGGTTGCGTGTGGGTCCCAAAGTCCGGCAAGTCCGCCGTTGACGAACTGATCTGGCCGCTATCGCCAAACACCAGGTTCATCCCATCGCCCGCATCAATCGTGTCATCACCAAACCCACCCACAATTACATCGTCGCCCGATCCTGTGGTAATCGCGTCATTCCCACCCTCCGCTTCTTCCGTGCTCCAGATCCGATCGATATCCACCGGATCCGAATCATCCCCCGCGTTGATCCCGGTCGGTTGCGTTCCATACAACGCGGCCCGTTCCGCCGCCGTCCAATCGATGTACCCGCTGTCACCCAGGACAATGTTGTTGCCATGGTTCGCGTGGATCACGTCGGCCCCAATCCCTCCCAGCACAATGTCATTGCCATCGCCCGTCGTAATTGTGTCCGAGCCGCCGATGGTGGAAGTGATCGTTTCGATTAGCCCAAGGATTAGGGGTTGACCGGTAAACTCCGCTCCGGTGGCTGCCGGCGCAATCCGACCGTTGTCGCCAAACACCACATTCACTCCCTCGCCAGCGTCAATATCATCACCCTCAGCGCCGCCGATAATCACATCATTGCCATCATTGCCATTGATCGTGTCAGCTCCACCCACCGCGCTGACTTCGCTCGCAATTAACTCAATGCTCTTCCACCCGTTCGCATCATACGCAATCGTCGAGATCGATCCGTTGTCACCGACAATCACATCGTTGCCGTTGTCGCCCGTGATCATGTCGCCGGCTAAGCCGCCCAAAACCAGATCATCACCAGTATCACCGTGGATCGTGTCGATGCCGCCGGTCGTGTTGGTGCTGTCGGTCGTGTGCATGGAACCGATCGTCCAGAACGGTTGGAAAACGAGATCGGTCAACGCGCCGTTGTCGCCCACGATCATGTCATGGCCGTCGTTCCCATTGATTGTGTCAGCGCCCAACCCTCCCAAAACCACGTCGTTGCCTTGATCGCCACTGATCGTGTCACCGCCGCCCAACACCTCGCTCACCTCAGTCGAGACCGTGCCCACACTCAATAAGCCAGTCCCATTGTAGAGCACGGCTGTCAGCGCGCCGTTGTCGCCCAAAATGATGTCATTGCCAAGCTGGCCGGCGATCGTGTCACCGGCCACGCCGCCCAGGATCACGTCATCGCCATCGTTGCCTTCGATCGTGTCAACTCCGCCAGTCGCAACCGTCGTGTCGGTCGTTTGGATCGTGGCCACTTTGAA